>Ga0265338_10000037_pt1 | contig 237244 bp, 201 predicted proteins | sample 42126metaG_FD_193579 | JGI IMG/M metagenome (GOLD analysis project Ga0265338, IMG submission 193579) | Rhizosphere microbial communities from Carex aquatilis grown in University of Washington, Seatle, WA, United States - 4-21-26 metaG | ecosystem: Host-associated > Plants > Roots >... | reverse complement strand
CTGCCACGGCACCACCTTCTCCATCTCCGCCAGGAAGCGCTGCCGCTTCGTCACACGCTTCTTGCCGAGACTTTCCGCTTCCGCAAATCCGATCTGCCGCTTCATCATCGTGGGACCGTTCCGTGAGCTTCTTTCTACAACGTCCTCGGCCTCGTCACCGATGACCGCCGGGCCGCATTGATCAGCGGTTCCCTAGTCTATCGCGCGCTCGCGACGAACGATCTCGCAGGCATGCCGCGCTCGGCGCAATCGCTCGTCAGCGCCTTTTTGCGCGGGCAGATCAAGGCGCGGGAGCCTTACGACCTGTTCTGCCGTTGCCTGAAGGTATTCGACCCGAGAAAGCAGTCCGTAACGAAAATCCAGATCAACGATCAGGCCGCGATGGTCGCGCAGATGCGCGAGTTCGTCGGCGTAGCGATCTTCGGCGAACCTGGAAAAAAGAAAAAGGCCGCAACGGACGTTACGGCCTCGAAGGGCATTTCGAGAGTGAATCATACGCCCCGCAACTTGCGCCTGCCACTGCAATGATCGAGGCGCGAGCCGTAGCGTAGATCGGATAGCGCGTCGCAAGTGCCCGCCCGCTGATCGAACAGGAGGTTCGTTTCATGAGGAACCTGGTACACCTTGAAAGGCGGCGTTTCCGGCGTCTCGGCGGCGACGCGTATAACGGCGCTTTCGGCCTCGTTGCCCCGGGTACGCGCGCAACGCTGCACATCATCACGTCGAACGGCGGCCTATGGGATCACGTCAGCGTCACTGTCGCCGGGGAGCAACGCTGCCCGTTCTGGTCGGAAATGGCGTGGGTCAAGGATCAGTTTTTTTGAACCCGGCGAGACCGTCATGCAGTTGCATCCCCGCGCAGCCAGTACGTCAATAACCACCCGTACTGCCTGCATATGTGGCGTCCACAGCGCGAAGCAATCCCGCGACCTCCGGCGACGATGGTCGGTATTGCAGGTATGACGCCGCAACAACTCGCGCAGATGAGCCCCGAGGATATCGAGGAGTTGCGGACGCTCGCCGTCGCGGGGTGGAAGTGGTCAGGGCCATGAAGCTCTATCTCATCGTCAACGCGGTCCTGTTCCTCGCAGGCGCGCTCGGCAACCTGGCCGATCTCGTACGGCGCGACACACCGCGCCCACTCTCAAGCCAGGCGTGCGCAGTTACGGTCGTTCTCCAGGGCGTACTGTGTGCGTGGGCCGTCATGTTGCTGCTACGAGGTATGCCGTGAACGCCCGACACCGGGAGCAACGCGTTCGTCAGGCCGAGGAGGCGCGCGACCTGGCGCTCCAGAATCTCGCGCGCGCCCGCAAGGCGCTAGACCGGATTGCAGCGATAGCCGAGTTACCACTACAGCACGATTCATTACGGCGGATTTCGCGGTTTGCGGAGGCTGCGCTCGTCGGTACGAAACGCGCCGATCCGTCGTACGTCTCCGGCGAGCCGTACGACCAGGAGGGACCATGAGCAGGATGCTACGCAACCGGATAACGGGCGAATGGTTTCGCCGTCCGACGCTTGGTGACCAGGTACGCGCCGAAGCGCGGCGGCGTGGCGAGCGGTGGGCCGCGAACGCGGTGGTCTATGCGCGCCGCGCCGAGGCCTGGTACGGTCGCTGCCCGTGCAAGGGCGAGGATCTGCGGACCGTATTCGACGAAGTCTTTGGCAGGCAATAGCGGAGGCCTCTCATTTTTGCCGCGCCGTATCGAGCTCTACATTGCGGTCTACCGTAACCAGTCTGACGGGGTCGGTCTTTTTCCACTGCGATTTGGGGATCAGCACCGACCACTCGGCGCTACCCGTATCGCGAAAGAACGCCGCTACGCCTACGTAGTTCGCTGCCTCATCCATCGGTTCGGATACCTTCAGCGTCTCTCCCGGCCCGAGCGTTATATCCTTGCTCCAGAGCGTTGCGGCCTTTAGCGCGTCACTACCGCCGAGTAGTTGCGTATAGGTCGCCGTTGCAAAAGGTTTGTCGTCCCTGAGCTGGTAGATACGCAGTACGACCGGCAACGACGCGCCGCTTGTATCCTGATTGAGCGCGCCGCGTGCTACGAGAACGAGGTTCATCTCCTTGACCTTCGTCTCGAATACCGCGCGCGTAGCATCTACGGTGCCGTCCTTCACCGACTGCCACGTACCGCAGGCCGAGACTGCCAGCGCAAGGCCCACTCCAAGCGCGCCCCGTACGATCCGGGTACTCATCAGAAAGGCGCTCCCTCGAAGTCGATACGCGGATAGACCGTCTCCTTGCCGTCGATCACCAGCACCAGTTGCATCGAATGGTGAAAGCACGCGTAACGTCCCATAAAGTGGCTGAGTACGTCGCCAAACAATTCCGCATCGCCCGGCCCGTCGAAGGCGGTCGCATCGAGTTCAACGTACGCACACGCGATGCGTTGCACGTATGCACGCTCGACGACCTGGCGCTCGGAAAAGCGTACGTCCCTGATCGCGTCGATACGTCGGGAAATCCCGTCATCCGGTGACCAGTCGTAGAGTTCCAGCGTCTCACGAAGCGCCGGTGCGCCTTCCATGTGAATCCCGTTGAGTTCGTTCGCGCTCGCCCCCGAAAATTGCCCCAATACGCGCCAGTCATAGCCCGGGTAATAGCGTGGCGGATAGAGCGGCAGCGTCGGTGCCGCCAGGTTGCGCACCGATGCAATACCGGTAAAGCCCGATACGGTTTCGGTAATCGTCGCCTCGGCCAGTTCCATGCGCGGCAGGCGTCCGTTGTTTGCGAGCGCCCGTACCGTCAGGTAGCGGTCTGGATGGGGACGGTCCTCGTCGTCCTGCGCGTTGCGGTGCGTACCCGCCCATAGCTGCCCCGCCAGCGTGACCCATAGCTCCCGGCCCAGCGGGCCGAATTGCGTCGAAGTATGGAAGTAGCGTTCCGGTTTTTCATAACGCAACGCCCAGCCACGATGACGGAAACTCGTAAACGCCCGGTACTCGTGCCGTGCGCTGTCTTCCTGGTCGGCGGCGATAACGGCGAGTACATCGTACGGCTCGACATGAGAAGCCACGCCAGGTTGTGCGCGGACGCAGTGCTCCTTGTCGTGCCAGTCGGCAGGCTCCAGCGGTACCGCATCGACCTCGAACAGGTTGATGATGGGCGTACAGAACAGCCGGAAATTTTCGCGGCTGACCGGGTAATCGCCCGCCATGCGGGTGTCGAGCTCAATCTCGAAGGTCATCTGCGTTTCGCCCGCCGGCAGCGCCGCAGCGTCGAAACCGCACAGGTCTACAAAGTGAAACTTCTGCGGAAACGCGCAATACTCCAGCATTGTCTGCTCGCGGTCGAGCTGCTCGTTGCGCCTGGTGTCCGTAACCGGCCATAGCCGCGTCGACGGGCCAAAGCCCGCCGCCTCGAAGCGCGTCCCGTCCAGCGGCTGCAATGCTCCGTCCCGTACCGACGGCAAACGCAGCCCGATTGACGCGACCTGCCGCGTTAGCGCGGCGTACAACATCGCGGCAGCGGGCCGGTCGCCATGCAGGTACAGGCGGATACGCGACAGGTCCATGCGCTCGCGCTGCTCCCCGAGCCAGAGACCAAACGTCAGGCGGATAACCGTACGCCCGTCGGCGCGTACGGCGACGACCGCGTCCTCCACCGAGAGCGGCAACAGCTCGACGGGCTGCGTGGTCCGGTACACGCACTGGACGTTGTCGGGGCCGACGGGCGTTGAGCGTACGACCGCCCCGGCGGGAATCTGCGTTGCAGTCATGCCGGTACGGTTCAGCGGCGTACATTCGATGATCGAGAGGGACGGGATTGCCCGCGCGGCGTACTCGTAGAGGTTGTCGAGCAACGCGTCGGTCAGTTCCGGCATACCGTCGTCGAGCTTCATGCGTAGCCGTGCCATAAGAAACGCGAAGGCTTCGTTCACCGCGCGGACCTGGTCGTTCTCCTGACCGTACGGCATGCCCAGGCGCCGCGCCGCGTCGGGCTGGTCGCGTGCAAACTCGCGGCCTGCTTCGCGCAGATAGCGCATTTCGGCATCGAAATACCTGAGAAACGGATTCTCGTGTTCAATCGGGTTTTTCTTCCAGGGCGCAGTCATTGTTGTAGCTCCGGTGGCAGCGGCGGCAGGGATGGCAAGGTAGACAGCGCGCCAGCGCGGCCCGTTACGAAGATGCGCTCCGGCATCCGGAAACCACGCAGCTTGAGTAGCTCCAGCGGACCCGCGCCTGCCTGCACGCGCAGCAGGTAGCGCAGCGGGTAAGGCAGCGGTGCCGCCGTAATATCCGGGGTATCGCCGATCGCGGCGGAGGCTGCTTTCGCCGCGTCGCCGCCTGCGCCAGCATTCCAGACCAGTTCAAAGCGCGTATCGTCGAGCGGTTTTGCCTGGGCTTTCTCCAGCATCCGCAGGAACGCCCAATCGCCCGTCGCGTCGACCGCGACGCGCAGTCCCCCGTTGAGCGTCTGCCAGGTCAGCAACGCATGACCGTTCAGGCCGTTGCCGGGCCACGCGAGCGGTGACCAGGTGTCGTGCTGGTTGAAGTAGACGACCTGCTGCCCGTCTACCGTCAACTCGGTACGCGTTACGCCCGGCGTCGGTTGCGGCATGATCTCGAAGTGATAACCGGCCTGTCCCTGCGCATAGAGACGCGCGCCTAGCGGGCCGATCAGCCGCAGCATGGCGAGGAACTTCGGATCGAACTGAAGCGACTGCGGCGCGAGTTCATTCGGTACCCACTGGTCGCCCTGGCGCTTGAGGACGCCCGACAGCTCGACCTCGATAAAACGGTTGATCAGCCCGGTATCGGGTCGCGCGTAACGACCGAATTCGGCAAAGGATGCGTCGGCGCTCGTCGGCGAGAACGGATAGCGCGAGGCGAACGTCGACTCGAAAGGGGCCGTTACGCCCGCGCGCCACGCTTCGTTCAGGCTCGCCGCGGCGGGTTGGAGTACGGCTTGCCACGCCGCGTCGAGCGGCTGTACGAACATCGTTTGTCCGAACCCCGCCCACTGCGCACCGAGGCTCGCGGCAGTCAGCGCCGCGTCGTCGCGCGCCTGCGAGAGGTCCGAAAGCTTGCCCTGAAATACCGCCTGCGCGAGCGAGCGCGCCATTGCCTGCGCGTCCGGGCTCGACTGGATCTGCTGTAGCTTCAGGCGTACGGTCGTATCCGCCGTGAGGACGCGCGAGAGGCTGACGCCGTTAAACGCGGCGGCGTTCGCCGGATTTCCGCCCGCCTTGTTGCTGGCCGCCGCCGGGTTCGCGTCGCCCATCAGTGCGAGCAGCGGCCCGAACGAGCGATCGAGCGGATTCACGACGGGCGCCTGCGCCGTGTCACTTTCGCTACCACCGAGAAGGCCCTGCGCCTTGCGTACGAGCGTATCGGTAAGCGCCTGCGACGGACGACCCGCCTGGCCCTGGTACTGCACCGACTTCATGACCGCGAGCAGCGGCGAGGTCTGCGCATCGGTCAGGCGCGTAAGCTGGTCAATCACGCCGGAAAAATTCGTCGCCGGAATCCACTGGAAGCTGTTGAGCATCGTCGCCCAGGCCGCCGTGTAATCCGTGAAATACCGGTCGCGCAGCCGCTGCCGGAGGTCGTCAGCCTCATGCTTCGCGTCGGGCGCGGTACGCGCGGCGTTGACGGCCCCCTCCACGATAGCGGCGCTCACCTGGGCGGTCGGCTGGTTTCCGGTTAGTACCCAGTCTCCCTCGACGTGTTGTTGCTTCGCGGCGTCGTCGATCGCCTTCTCGATTACACCGTCCCAGGCCGCGCGCGTAAAGATGCCCGGTACCGTCTGCGTCGTCGTGAACAGGCCGTGCGAGTCCGTACCGGCGAGCAGTGTCGCGAGCGACATGTCCGCGTACTTGCCGCGTGCTTCGTCGAGTACGCGCTGATAGAGGATGTCGTCGCTGGCCGACAGACCGATCTGGTTGACGAGCGTTGTACGCATCTGCGTGACGAGCGGCATCGCCGCGCTGATCCGCCATTCAGGATGCGCCTTGAGGTGATCGGACCAGAACCCTGCGAGTTGCTGCGAGGTATCGAGCCATTCCCCAGCACGCATACCGGCGGGCGCGGGCCATACGTCGAGCAGTTGCGCCTTGAGGAACGGCGCGTCAGTGTGCGCCGGGTTGGCGAGCATCAGGTATGCCTTGAGGCGGTTGTAGGCGAGCTGCTGCGCGTCGTGGCTCTGCTGCTCGTCGGCGCGAACCTGCGAGAATTGCGCGAGCTGGCCCTCCAGCGCCTGTACGACCGGTTGCCGCAGATTGCGGATAGCGACGGTTTTGTAGGGCTGCCATAGCGCGTCGAGCAGGTCATCGTTGCGCGAGAGGCCCGCACGCAGGTACCACGGTGCCCCATGCTGACGGCGGTATTCGAGCGCCTCGATCTGCTGCTGTAGCGCGAGCTGCGTCCGCATTGCCTGCGGAGTACCCGGTGTCGCCGTCAGCGCGGCGGCAGCAGTCGTTTCGGTCTCCTGGATGAGCGCATGGTTGCCAAGGCCCGATACGATCAGCGCGACCGTCCAGACAACGACCGCCGCGAGGACACACGCGGCGAGCGCGTTGGGCCAGTAAAAGCCAGCTCGACGACCCCGATAGCGCGGCGAGCCTGCTGCAATCTCCCGCCATACTGGCAGGAGGGCGGCGGGCTGTACGCGCGTAGCGGTCGTGGTCTGCGCCGACGGCACTTCGACGGGCTGGGCGGGAGTACCGCCGCCGTCGACGACTGGTATCGGTACGACGGAAGGCCCCGGAAAGACCGGCGCGAACATGACGCCCGCCAGCGGCGCGCGCAGCCAGTTCGATGCAGCCAGTCCCCGTACGCCCTCGGCGATGCGGTTGCAATGGTCACCGACATACTTCGAAACTTCTATCAGCCAGGTCACCCGAAGGTTGTCCCGGGTGCAAAGGTGTACGCCCGCGTCCGCAGACCTCTGCTCGACCTCGTTCAGCAGCTCCGGCAGTCTGGCGGCGGCCTCCTGCGCCTGCCTGCGCGACTCGTTCGGCATGAAGGCGCCGACGGCGTCGAAGCGTTCGGACGGGCTACCCTTCGCCTCGACCGGATGCAGGAACGTAACGGGCGCGGCCCAGCCGAGCGCGGTGGCGATGCCCGAGAGTGCGCGGGGCAGTTCGGTAGCCGTATCATCCGCGCGCGCGACGTGAACGACGCCATCAACCGGGCAGCGGCGGCGCAACTGGCGGAGCTGGCCGAGCCACCTGGCCGCCTCGATCCCGTCCGGCGACACGTGCACCAGGATGGTTTCGTCCACATGCATGACCCCCGCCTGCTTGAGACCGGGCACTACCTGATCGATGCGTTCGTCCTTGCCGTTCACCAGCAGCCAGCGCAGGCGGCGACGCCAGAACCAGCCGTGCGAGACGCGCAGTTCCTCGTAGATGTGTTGCAGACGGGCGTCGCGTTTGAGCGGCTTTTCGGGCTTCACGTTATCGCCGGTCTCCCGGCGAAACAGCCGCCCGGCGAATGCGTAGGTGCCCGTAGCAAACAGGACAAGATGAACGACGACGACGACCGCAAAGGTCGAGAGGATGGCCACAGTCGCCCACAGTCGCGACTCGCGGGACGTAATGCCAACTATATCGCCGTGCAGCGATACGAAGCCAATCGCGAGCAGGGCTATGGCCAGGGCCAAGACCGGCAGCCCCCATATCGCGAGGCGGCTGGACGGGCCGGATTCTTCCTTCGTTGATGCGGGCTCAATCGAGAGCAGGTTAAGCCTGGGGTCTGTCATCGGAAATCGGGTGGTTGTCGGTTGTGTTGGGCGTGACGCGCAGGACCGCAGACTGCATGTCGTCAATGACGAGCTGCGGGCCATCTGCCGCGCCCGATTCGATAGCCGCTGCGATGGACAGCCAGCCGTTGCCGTCGCCGAAATCGCCAACGATACGGTCGGGCCTGCGCTGTGCCTCGTCTTTCGAAATGGCGTCCATATGGGCCGCGTAGAGCGCCTTGTTGCATCCGTCGACGGGTCGGGTAATCCACGCGCGTATCAGCGAGGTGTAGGCCACCTTGCCCCATAGCGCGGCATTGGCGAAGCCGTATGCGGCTCCGCCAGTAAAGCCCCGGACGGGCCGGTGCAGGAGCGCCGCGACTCCGACCGGTTCCGGCAGCCGAAAGTACCCCGTAGCAAGCAGCACGGCGACGCATCCCTCGGTGCTGTCTGTGGGCGGGCCGTCCTCGTGCCAGGCCGTCGCCACGACGAGCAGCGGGCGCGCCTCCCTCGCGTCGAGCCACGCATCGGCCACCATCAGTCCGTCCGAGGCGGGTACCGCCTGTACGGTGAGCGACGGCAGGCCCGCGATACGCAGGGCGTCGACAATCCGCGCGACGTCCTCCTGCTCCCGGCCCGCAGCGCTTAGTACGCGAACCTGCGGCCACCAGCCCCGCTCGTAGCACGTCAGGGCGCGCAGGCTCGCCTCCAGTCGCTTGAGCGCCGCGGCAATCTTGAACGTCAGCAGCGAAACGGGCTTCGGCGTCCGTTCCGCGTCGAGGCTTTCTTCGCTATCCTCAGGACCCGACGTAGCAGGTTCCTTGATCGTCCAGTTCGACTCCTCAAAGCGCGCGTGAAAGACGCGCTCTACGCCGGTACGCGGTATCTGCTCAATAGGAAGGCGTTTCCCGGCTGCAATCGCGCCAGCAAGCGTCTGTCCATCGGGCGGCTGTCCGGCAAGCGGCAGGCAGTAGCCGACGCCGAGCACCTGGAGGGGCCTCTGCGCCGTACGCAGCCGCTCCGCCAGCCGCCGGTTCCGATGATGGTTACGCCAGTGCGCCCTATACCACAGGCCCTCGAAGCCGATACGCTCAATGCTAAACAACACCACAAAGGTACCGTTTGGAATGCCAACGAACCAGAACCAGAACGATCCCCCGCTCGCCGGTTGCCCCTTCGGCCAGACCAGCATGGCAATGGCGACGCCGACTATGTTGCAGGCGAGCCAGATGCAGAACCACCACGGCCAGAACCGGGAACGGCGAGGATAGGCGCTCGGGCGACGCGCCGGAGAAAGATCGACCGGCATTACGCGATATTGACGTTCTGGAGCGACGAGATCAGCCGACAGCCGCACGCGCAGCGATGATGGTGCATGGCGACCCACTTGCCGTCACGGTCAGGGAATTTCTCGTAACCCTCGTCGATGACAGTCGGGCCATGCTGCGCGCAGAGCGCTGCGTCGCCCTTGCGGGCGAGCGGCCTGCCCATGAAATTGTTCCACGGCGAGCAGCCTGTCACTTCGCCGCCGTGTTCCAGTTTGTCGCCTTTACGGATTGGGGACTTCATATCGTCACCGTCTGCTGAAAAATCACTTGACCCAATTGAACAACCTGCTGCAGGTTTTGTTGTCGATTACTATCGTCTTTCCTGTTTTGATTTCAATCACATCAACTTCAGGGTCTGATCCGCACTGATGCCGGTCCGCCGATATATATTTTCCATCGAGTGATATGACGGGCGTCATGTCCGAAGAGGCCTCCTCTTCTAACTTAGACTTGCTTACAGTAGTTCTATAGAAGCCTGGTTTTTCAACCAAATTCCTATCGCTGCCGACTTTCCCAACAACCGCCACAAAACTCAAAGGTGAAACAGCAACCGGGACCATTGATGCATAAATACCCGCCTTGATATTTATGTCCGATAGAAAGCCTACGTGCGGGGCTGCGCGCCTCACGTGAACAGGCGTGCCAGCCTTGCAACGACTTAATTCGCCGACAGGAACGTAGCCGGTACCCGAGACGATAACTGCCTCACCATCCGAACTCAGCGTAACGTCAACGGGTTCTTCGTCTACCAAGCAGTGAAAGTCACCGGCCTTCGTCTGCACAGACAAATTGAAAGATCCTGCCGTGTTCGTGGCGCTAGTAGTATTGCCGTAAGCTTGGACTGAGCCGACGAGCAGGCCGACAAATACGAGCACATTTATTTTCACAGAAGAACCCCCTTGATCATGCGAGTATACTTGATTCGCTTATCAATCCCGATAAGCGCGCCATTGATGCCCTTTGTGACATCTTTTATTACTTGCTCCTCTTTTGTGAGTTCAGCTGCGGTTTTCGGTATGCTAAAACTATCACTATCAATGGTACGGACAACCTTCGGTCTGAGGCAGGTTATATACCACGCTCCAGAGTCCAAGCAATTCTCTGGCTCTGTCGCGACAACTTCAGGATTATCAACGCGTGCAGGAATTTTCGTCATCAGTGCGCGATGTTTCGCATGATATTGGGGATCACTCCACCACGACGCAGTAAAACTCGATTGCTGAATCCACGCTCGATATAACCAATAGTCCGCGTAATTACTTCTGAAGGTAAGCTGCTTAAACCCGCGACCGCGGAATTTTTGCGCATCCTCTCTATCGCAGTTCCCACCTCTCCAGTCATATGATGAGGTTATTAAACCACCAACTGAATTGTACTTGGCCAATCTGTAGTATGGGTCGTCCTCAGATGGAATTGCACCATACCAATGTCCAAGATCCTTCTCCGATTTTACCGACATTGGATTTATATGAGTGCCGTAAACAGCGGTTGCGGTCACGTTACCCACCATACTCGACTCCTGCATAGTGCAGAGAAAGTTCGATTCCACAGCACCCTGTCCTAAGAAGTGCGATTGTTTCAGATAATTCAGCATCCCGTACTTTCGCAGAGAGAAGTTCAGGGGTTTTCTGTACTTCTCTCTGATAGCGTCCGCGTTGCCAGACATGTGACTGTCTGGGTAAATCAATGCGAACTCATCCTTGGTGAACCAGGCACACTTCCTGAAATGCCGGATAAATGCAAGCGGATGGAAGAACCAGAGTTTCTGTCCGGCGGGCAAACCGGTCACATTCCAGAACTGGATTTCCTTGAGGTAGTTGAGGAACTTGGTGTAGCCTGGCTCGTTGCCGTGATAGAAGCCGCCCTCGTCGAGCAGCTTCGCGTAACGCGTATTGTTGTTCGTACTATCCCATTCGCTGGGGGCGTTGCAGATAAATCCGCGCAACGCCTGGCGTACGCCATCGTTGCCCTTGACGTAGCTCGAAAGCGCGTCCGCCTTCTGCACTTCTGTCGTTGCCGTCGAGACCGTGGGCTGTTCGTTGGCCGCAGCGTCCCTGACGATTTTCTTCAGCACGTCGATATCGCACAACCCGTCACTGCCGAAGGGCGTATTACCATCGCTAAGCTTCTGCCAGCCCATGAACGACGGGAAATCCGCATCCGAGAGCTTCCTGATCTCGGCGTTGTTGATATCGATATAGCCCTGCTGCCCGGCGGCATAGATGATCTTTACCCACGTCGCGCAGGCAGCGCCGGACAGCGTCGCAGGCGTCGAGAGAATGCGCCCGAAGCGTTGCATCTCGTACCCGTCGCTCGGGCAGGTGCCGTAGAGTGCCGTCGCGCGTTTGTAGAGATCGTATTCGTAATCGGCCTCGGGCACCGGTTGATCCGTCAGCAGCGTACGCGAGCCGTCCGCCGCGACGCTCCAGACGTTGGTGTACTTCGCCCCCTTGCTGAAGTACGTTTCGACGACGAGCGGCAGGGTGTTCGTCCCCACCTGTCCCGCCTTGAACTCGATGCCATGCAGTTTGTTGTCCGCCCCGGTTCCAGGCGGCAGCGCGTAGAACTGCTGACAGGCGGGAATCGAATAGTACGTATGTCCCCAGCAGTCCGTCGTTGTTGGCGTATCCGGCGAGGGATTGCCTAGCTGCGTATGGCCGAAATACGTATCGAAATCGGCCGGCAGCATGAAGACTTCGCAGTGCATGTACACAATGCCCTGGTAGCGCCCGAGATAGCCGACGATGTCCTTGCGTCGGACCTTGCGGCCGCCGCCCTCCGCAGCGGGCTCGACCTGCCCCTGCGGAACCTGACCGGTAGGCTTGTGCAGGAAGTCCGCCAGCCCCGTCCCGTCGTACCCGAACGTGTGATATTCAGCGAGCGGCAGGAGGTGCATATAGAGCGAATAGAACGTCAGCTTGCGCCCGTCGCCCGTCTCCGTCGAGTGCTTGAGCAGGACGAAGCCCGCGTGACTGTTGCCCGAGTCGATCGCGTGCTGGCAGACCCGGTACGCGACAACCTCACCGTCGGCGATGGCATAAACCGCGCCGTGCACGTCGGGCGCCAGATGGACGCCACAATGCCAGCGCCGGTCGAACGCGACCGGGTAGATACCGTGCGCAAGTTCGAACTTGTCGACAGCGTCCATCATGGGATCGGGCTTCGAGGCATCGTTCGAAGTCAGGCCCGATTGGGGCAGAAAGGGAGGGCTGATAATCATGGCATCTAGTGCGTATGGGAGTACAGCTCGTCGAGCTGAAGATCGCTTTGGGGCAGGACAGGCAGCGTGGCCGGAACGTTGTCCGGTCCCACGAAGGTGAACGAACCGGCCTTGATGGTGTAAGCGCCGGGGCAGTGGAACGTGATATTGCCGTTCTCGATGACGACCGACGCCCCTCCGCTGTTGAGCGTGATTTTCGACTTGGCCGATACCTGGACGTCCGCGTTTTCGCTCGCGACGCGCAACTGCTTTTGCGCGAAGAGGTCCATCCCGTCCGTAAGTGCCGCCATCAGCACCTTTCCCTTGGCCGCGACAAAACTCAGCCCGAGCTTGTGCGCGCACAGCGAGATCAGCTCGCCCGCTACCATCCGTAGCCGCTTCGCGATACTGGCGTCCATGTCCTGGCCTGCGGTGACGATCACGTTCTCGCCCGCCGAGTGCTGGGTCGATCGGGGTGTGACAAACGCCATACCGCCCGGGGCGCTCGCGAGCAGCCCCGCGTCGCGAAGCTGGTTCAGCCCGTCGAGGAGCGCCGCCTGCGTAGCGCGGTCGGCAGGGTCGGCCCCGGCCTGCGTCGTCGCGGCTGCGAGATCCGTTACGCGCTGCAGCGCGGCCTTGAGCTGCGCGACGGCTGCAGGCATCTCAAGGTGCGGCGTATCGGCCCCGGCTGCGGCGTCAGCGGTGAGGAACAGTCCTTTCGCCGCGCGCATCGTGCCCCACGCCTGGGTGGTTGCCTCGAACCCTTCCCCGCGAAGGAGCTTTTTGCTGTTGAGCAAATAGCCCTGGTTGAACGCCGACTGGCTGTAGACAGTCGCAATCCGCGCGCTTTCCTTTTCCTGGAGGTCGTTAAAAACGATCTCCGCGCCGCGTAGCGGCGAGCGCCAGATTGCGTAGCTAAACATCGCCTGCGCGCCGTGGACGACGTCAGGGTGCGAATAGTCGTGAAGGGCGCCGGATATATGAAGGCGGTCGACGTCGTTGTGGGCCGCTTCGAGCAAAATCTCGGTCTTCGGGAGAAGCGGCGAATGGAAGCCCCCCTGATAGGACGACGACGGACGCAGGAGGCGCAGATAGAGGACCTGCTTTTCGGCGCTTGCGGAACCCTGCAGGAACTTCGGGAGGACCGGATAGCGCCCGTACTGGTCGAGACACGCATAGGGCGCCGAATCAAACGTCGTGACAACGCCGACGACGGGGCCGTTCAGAAATCGCCAGTCCCGCTCGTACACGAAATCGGGTCGCCAGGCCAGGTGTGCAGGCATCGCCTTGAACTTCGTATAGGCCGGTTTCGTACGGCTGCCCTCCATCTTCATCGAGGTAATGACGAAGCCATATTCGGCACTCGCGAGCTTCGTGTTGGTCAGCTTTACGACGACACCCGGCGCTACCCCCATTGCGTTGGTCGTACCCGAGAGCGTCGCCTGCCGCGCGATCTGCTCGTCGCGTCGTACCTGCGCGAGCGCTTCGCCCTGGTCCTGCGTCAGATGGAATTCCGTGCTGCGACTGATCTGCCCGAATACCGAGCGGTCGTCAGCGTCGCCGGAGACGTTTGCCGTCGCCTGTAACGGGTCCTGGGGCGTACGATAGTTGCGCTCCCATAGCTCGATGGTCGCCGCGACCAGCTCGCGTTGTTCGTGGACTTCGAGGACTGCCTCGTGCCAGTTACCTGTCAGGCCCGAATCCGGCATGAGTGGAAGCTCAAGCGAGCGGATATAGGCGCGCGGGTTGTCCGTAAATACGAGGGTGTCGAGCTTGCCCTCCTTGCCGCGTCCCTGCCTGTAGAACCAGAAGATCCCTTTGCGCTTCGCATGCCGGGCAACAAACGCCCAGACTGACTCCTCGTACATGACGACCTGTTCGAACTTCTCCTGCTTCCCTTCGAGATGGAACTCGATATCGAAAGCGTCGAGGTTTTTGCGGTCGACAACCAGCTCGGTAACGATCTCCTGAAACGTCTTGTCCCTGAACGTCTCCGACTTGATTACCTGCTTGAGCAGGGCTGCGAAGCGCGGCTCGATGCGCAGCCGGTAGGCGGCCTCGTCGCGGCTTACACGGATACGCTTCCAGCGCGTAACGATGCCGTTGAAGGTAGCCGCCTCATGGTTGACGGGATCAATGTAGCTGACCGAGGGCACCGTCGCCAGTTCGTCGATCTGTAGTCCGGCCCGCCGTCCAACGCAGAGTTTTCCGTCAATATCGAGTTGTGGCGAGGTAACCGTGATATCGACCGTATAGTCATCGCAGAGGCCCGCGCGAACCTTGAAGTCGAGCACGTCGAGGCCGAGATCAAGCGTACCGAGCCAGATCCGCAAACGCTGGGTCAGGCGGGCGCTTGGATGCCGCAACGCATCCGCCAGAGGTTTCGTCAAAGCATTCATTCGCATTCCGGTTCTTCTGGCGAAACTACGATTTAGAAATTAGGGCGCGAGAAGCGTCAATCTGATGTCGCATGCAGCGTCTGGAATTCCCAACGATTTTGTTAATAAATTACAAATTCAGATTTGTTCTATTTATTGCGATGGACCTGAGTGGTAATGCGCGCTTGATCCGGTCTGGATAAATCGTCCTCCGCTATCTTCTGGTTTCATCTCTGTCAGGAATCCTTAGTGCATGAGGCAAAAAACCTGGATCGTGGGACGCATTAGTTCGCCGCGAAAAAATAACTACACCGACGATGCCTACCACCAGTAGCAGGGCTACGACCGCCGAAGCGGCGACGAGCTGGTACCAGGCGTCGTGATACCGTTCCGCGCGCCAGGTTGCGAGCTGCTCGTCGTGCCGTACGAGTAGCGGCGCGATCTGCGCGACCTCGTCCGGATAGAGTTGCCAGTTCCCGTTACCCTGCGCGCGCATCAGGCACTCATGGAGGACCGTCTCGGCGGCGCGAAATAGCTCCCCATCGGTCGCACCCGGGTCCTCCGCGCATTGCATCAGCCGGGCTATATAGACGGCGTGCGCGAGCGCCGCGAGATGCTCAAGCGTGCCGTGACCGCTACGGAAAAGCGCGAGTGCGCTGTGATGCGACATCGAAAGCCGCTTCGTAACGAATGCAGGCAACGGTAGCAACTGCTCACGCGTGCGCGGCTTGCGGCGTAGTTTGCGGCTCATTGCGCGGCCCCATCGGCGCAGCCGCGCACGAACAGGACAGCGAATACCGCGACGGCAAGCCCGAGCGCTAACCCGATGGTGAACCCGGCGCTCATGAGAGGTACTCCGGGTACGAGCTGACGAGCTGACGAGTGACGAGCGCGCGAGCGCGGCCTGCGTCTCTTTGGCGCTGAGGTCGCCGATTGCCAGTTCGTGCGCGAGTCGCGTAAGACCCTTGCAAACGTGGGCAACCCTCGCGCGCAGCACTTCGGCGGAAAGCTCTGGCTGGTTTGTCCCACCGAGACAAGCCACGGCCCTGAAAATCTCGACGACACCCCGGAGACTCTGGTCGCATTGGGCGGCAAGCAGATCTTCGAGGACGGCGATACGGTCGTACGGGGTAAGGTCCGACGTCCGACGTTGCGGTGCTGTTCTCTGACATATTCGCCCCGTCGACTCCGGAAGGACGCGCGCACCGCCATGGACGCCGCCATGCGTGACGTCGTCAAGCAGGCGGCGAAGGATGCGGAGACGGCGGCAATCCGGCGTATGCGCGCCGTCGCCGATGCCGAGACGTTCGTCCAGCCCTGGGTCGGCCATCTCGCGATTGCGCAGGATAGCGCCGAGGAAGTCTATCGCGCGGCGCTTGCGACGCTCGGCGTCGATATTGCGGGCGTTCATGCGAGTGCGTACCGCGCGATTCTCGAAGCGCAACCGAAACCCGGTACGCAGCGCGCGCTCGATCATGGTCGCCTGGCGCTTGATTCGGCCTCGATGAAAAGTTTCGCCGAGCGCTATCCGCACGCGGCGGCTATCAAGCAGCTCGGCTAACGAGGAGTCAATCATGGGCTTCCAGCAACAGGTCTATATCCAGCCGTCGCCCGCCGTCGAGGGGGATTTTGCCTCGGCCAATCCGCGCGCCCCGGTTCTCGCCGGTCCCGGTTCGCTCGTCGCCGGTCCCGACGGTGTCACCGTCGGGCGCTTCGCCTGGGCGACGACGAACGGCGAGGACAACATCAGCTCGGGCCAGGTCGACTTCCATAACCTCGTCAGCAATAGCGGCGCGGGCGCGCCCTCGGGGTTCGTCCACCGCGAGCAGCAGGCGCTCATTACCGAATGGCTCGCCTCGGCGACGATGCTCATTCCGCCGGGGCTCGCGGTCACGCTCCACAGCGCGGGCGACTTCTGGGCCCGCAACGCGGGGAGCGCCCCGACCGTCGCCGGTGACAAGGCGTTCGCCGATCTCGCGGACGGCTCGGTCATTCCCGGCGGCGCTGGCGACTCCGTCGCGAACGCCATCGAGACAAAGTGGTACGTGATGTCCGCCGCCGCCCCCGGCGAGCTGATGAAAATTTCAACCTGGCCATTGGGTTAGATGCGCGGCTGATCGCCCAGCGTTTTTCCTTCCCCTTCGAGGCCCCTTCAAGGTCCGTAAGCGGCGCTGCTTGTTGACGCGCCGCGCGGGTTTTTTCTTTTGCGCGCGGCGCGGAGACAAGACCATGCGTAACAGTGACTTTGAACAGCTCGAACGCACCTTCGGCATCATCATGCCCGAGGTCGTCGACTACACCCCGGCGCTGCTCGCCATGGACGCGCAACCGCACCTCGTGACGACGAGCAACACCGGTATTCCCCACTGGCTCGCGAACTATATCGACCCGGAGTTCGTACAGATTATCGTCACGCCGAACAAGGCGGCCGTGATCCTCGGCGAGGCAAAAATGGGCGACTGGACGACGATGACCACGACCTTTCCCGTAATCGAAAGTACGGGCGAAGTATCGAGCTACGGCGACTACAACGAGAACGGCTCGGTCAGCGCGAACGCCGAATTTCCCCAGCGGCAGTCGTATCACTACCAGACGATGACGCAATGGGGCGAACGTCAGCTCGAAATGAGCGCGCTCGCGAAAATCGACTACGTCGCGCGGGTCAACATCGCCTCCGCGATCGTGCTCGACAAGTTTCAGAACAATACGTATTTCTACGGCGTTGCGGGGTTGCAGAACTACGGCCTGCTGAACGATCCTCGTCTCGCTCCGTCCCTGACGCCAGGCGCGAAGGCATTCAACAATAACGCATCGGGACCGTGGGTTACGAACGGCGCGGTCACGGCGACCGCCAACGAGATTTATACCGATATCCAGACGCTCTTTAATGAGCTCGTTCTCCAGTCGGGCGGCCTGATCGAGATGGACGCGAGGATGACACTTTCGATGGCCCCCTCGTCGAGCGTCGCGCTCACGACGACTAACATGTACAACGTCAACGTCTCCGACATGCTGCGCAAAAATTTCCCGAACCTGCGCGTCGAGACGGCAGTCCAGTACCAGAACCCGACCGGCGGCAACCTTATGCAACTGATCGCCGACGCGGTCGACGGCCAGAAAACCGGCTACTGCGCCTTTACGGAGAAAATGCGCGCGCATGGCATCGTGCGCGAGACGTCGAGCTTCAAGCAGAAGAAGTCGCAGGGGTCGTGGGGCTCGGTGATCTTCCAGCCCTTCGCCGTCGCCTCGATGCTCGGCGTGTAGTTCGCCATATCGTTCGCCATGAGCACCCGTCGCCGTTCGCGCGCTCGCGCGGAAATTCCGCAGCAGGAGAAAACCGTGGCTACTCAATCAACCGGGAAGGCTCCCGGCAAGTCGCCCGCACCGACACGCCCCGTTGCGCCGCGCGCGGAATCGGGCGATACCGTTACCGTCGCGTGCCGGCTTCCCCAGGGCATCCATATGGATATCGTCAGGCATGGCGAAGTACGCCAGCGCGTCACGCTCAAGGGTAGCAACTCGCCCGGCCCGGTTGCCGGATTCGGCATTACCGAGAACGTTCCCCGGGAATTCTTCGAGAAGTGGCTCGCCGATCATCAGGACCTCGCCGCCGTCAAGAACGGGCTGATGATGACCCGCACCGTGCGCCGCAACGCGGACCATGCGGGTGAAGCGTGCGACCTCGCGAACGGCGCGCTCGACGTGACCTCGCGCGGCAGCGCGGTGGTCAACGACGTCGTCGACCGGATGCACGCGATTGTGCAAAGCTCGATCAAGATCGCCGAGATCATCGGTCTGATCGACGGCATCGCGCTCCAGACCAACATCCTCGCGCTGAACGCGGCGGTCGAAGCCGCGCGCGCAGGCGACCAGGGCTGCGGCCTCGCAGTGGTCGCGTGCGAAATGCGCGCGCTCGCGCAGCGCAGCGCGAACGCCGCGAAGGAGATCAAGACGTTGATCGACGATTCGGTCGATCCGCTGCGTGGCGGTTCGGAGCGCGTCGAACATGCGGGCGACGCGATGCGCGAAGTCTCCGAAACGATTTCGCGGCTCGCGCAGATGGATCAGATGACCCGGCAGAACGCGGCGCTGGTCGAGGACGCCGCGGCGTCGCTGCATCAGCAGACCCGGCAGACGAAAGACGCGGTGGCGGGCTTCCAGATTTCGCAGGCCGTGCCCGGCAGCGCGGCGCGCGTCGTCCACTGATCCTGCGGTGCGCCGCCGAGAGTAGACTGGCGCCATTGAAGGCCTCTGGTGCGCCAATCCGGTTCACTTCTCACATGCGGAATTCGAGGGAACACGTCATGGCAAAAGATGCGATCGTCTGGGGAATTCTCGGCGCGGCAAAGATCAACGACAAAGTCGTCGTACCGATGCACAACGCGCCCCAATGCCGGGTAAAAGGCATCGCATCGCGTAACGCGGTGAAGGCTCGGGAAGCCGCGTCGAAATATGGCCTCACGGTCGCATACGACAGTTACGAGGCGCTGCTCGCGGACCCGGAAATCGATGCGGTCTATATCCCGCTGCCCAATCACATTCACATGGAATGGGCGATCAAATCCGTCGAGGCCGGCAAACACGTACTGTGCGAAAAGCCGATCGGACTGGATAGCGAACAGGCCGCGCGCCTCATCGCAGCGCGTGACAAGAGCGGCCGGTACATACAGGAGGCATTCATGGTTCGCACGCATCCGCAGTGGCTGAAAGTGCGGACCTTGATCGAAGAAGGCGTCATCGGCGAATTGCGCGCGGTGACCGGAGGCTTCACCTACTACAACGCCGACGCGAACAATATCCGCAACCATCGCGAGTCTGGCGGCGGCGGGCTGCTCGATATCGGTTGTTATCCCGTCACGACGTCGCGTTTCGTCACTGGACGTGAGCCGCGGCGCGTGGTCGCCCTGATGGAGCGCGATCCCGTATTCGAAGTGGACCGGCTCGGCTCCGTGTTGATGGATTTCGACGGCATACAGGCAAGTTTCTTTTACTCGACCCAGATCCACAATTACCAGCGGATGCAATTTCACGGCACCCAAGGGCGGATCGAAGTGGAAATTCCCTTTAATGCGCCCAATGACCGGCCGACGCGCCTGTTAGTCAGTAAACGCACGAGCGCAGGTGTCGATACGGAGCGCTGGCTGGAGCTTCCGGTCTGCGATCAATATGGCGTTGCCGCCACGGTGTTCGCGCAAGCGATATTGAGCGGAGGCCCGCAGGCTATTCCGCTGGAAGACGCGCACTCGAACATGCGCGTCATCGACGCGATTTTCCGCTCGGCTCAATCCCGCGCCTGGGAAAGCATTCCGGAAAAATGAGGTTCATCGCCCGAATCATCGGGCGATCGTGCCGACTAGTCTTGACCGCGGATGGTCATCATGCACCGGTCGAATGCCGCGACGGCGGCAGCGCTGTCTTCGAGGTCCAGCGTCCACGTATGAGGCGGCGACGCCTCGACCGTCCCCGTCACGCTGACCGCCTCACCGAGGCGCTTGAAGAACGTGTTCCGTGCCTCATTATCGAGGCTGAGCCCGAAGATAAAGTCATTAATGCGGACGTTCCGGTCGGCGTCCGGCACCGGCTGCCCATAGACGGCGAGATGGCCAGCCGCGTCCTTGAGCGTCAGGGTTTCATAGGTCGCATCGTGAATGTCGCCGCCGCCGATTTCATCGGCGGAAAACGAAACCGAAACAGCGCTGGCGGCGCGCTTTCCGCTAACGTGGAAGTAATAACCTGCCACCTCGTCGAACGGCACCCGCATGGTCGTCAGCAGGCATTCGGACGAACGCGCCGCCGTGCTCCCGGTCCCGTTCAGTTGCCAGCCCGAGGGAGTGTCGATGTCGCGGATCACGGGAAGCGCATCGCTGGTTGCCCCCGCAGGACAAGCTACGGTTAGCGTTAAAGCTACTGTGACGGCTTTCCAGTAGTGGCGCGGCATATCTTGTTCCTGTTGCGTGCGCGATCAGCCGGCATTTCGTGTGCACTGCGATGGCCTCGCCATAAATCGGCGCATCGCATTTCCTGCACCACGACGCCAACCGATCGCCGCTTGTTGCTGAATCGTGGCGGCTTCAAACGCGAAGCCGTAAACTGCACTGCGGCTTGCTGTTGCGCGAGCGCCTGCAATTGCTGACATTGCGACGCAAGCCGCACGCATCGTGGGGCTAACCCGAAACGTCATTCGAACTCCTTATCGGAATTGAAATCGGCCGCAGAACGAGCCTCGCCGCGTGTACGCCACTTCGAGAGCGCTCGCCGTTGACACGCCGACGCACGTGCCGCTGCACGGACCGCGAGGGTAGACCACGTGGGATTGAGGCTCGACATACGAAAGGGCATGCAACAGAATGGCGAGTCGTTAAGCCGATTCGTAAGATTTCACGTTACCGGTGCCTCTCTGTTTGCATCAATGGGACGAAAACGAAATCGACAGTGATTTCGCGCGCCGTGCAGTGTGGGGAGTTCGGTGCGAGAGGCCACGTTTGCGAATCGACACGTCACCGGTTGAATGGCGCCCATTGCGGGCACATCACGCGCGGCAGCGATTCGCAGGGCAAAACGATGCGATTGTGCTGCAGGTCTTGCAGATCGCGCAGCCCGCGAGGGGCTGCGCATTGGAGCGGCCCGCGAGCGTTTTCCGCAACACGGGCCGTATCGGCTTTACGTCGACGATCAGAAAATCTGTCGCAGACCGATCGCTACACCCGCGTTATTCGTACGGCCAATGCTGTCGACAACACCGCTCTTGTTGGTCGAACCCGGATAGTCCGCGGCGAATGCGCCATTGCCGCGCGCGAAGTCCGCCGTACCGTACACCTCGGTATGCTTCGAGAGCGAATATTCGGCGAGCAGGGTCGCGGAATAGTTGATGCCCGAGCCGAGCGTGCCGTCGAGCCGCTCCGCGTTGCGCGCGTGGCCGTAGTAGCCTGCCAGCGTGAAGTACAGCGGGGTCGTTGCCTGCCAGTTCGCGCCGACGTAGTACGTATCGTCGATACGGTTCGGGCTGCTGCCCGGCAGTTTCGGCGCGCCGGACTGCTGCATGTTCACGTCGGTCATGCCGGTCTGGTCCTGCGAGTGCAGCCAGCCGGCCAGCAGGCGCACGGTAGACGTAACCTGGTACGCCGCGCTCACGTGCACGATGTTGAACTTCGCGCCGTTGATCGGGCCGCCGCTCACGTCGGACGGAACGGAAGTCTGCTGGAAGCCCGTATTGAGGCTGGCCGGACCGGCTGTATAGGTCAGTTCCACGCCATACGTGCTGCCGAGGCCGACCGAACCCGCGCGATTGCCGAAGCCGTAAATGGCGTCGACAGTCAGGCCCTTGAACGTGTTCTTGTACTTGACCGAGTTATTCACGGTCAGGAACGGACCCGCGCCATTCCACATCCAGCTGTCTTGCCAGTAGTCGCCGACGGTCAACGGGTCGAACACATCGCCCATCGTGTCATAGAGCGGGGCGTATTGACTGCCGAAAGTCAGCGAGCCGTACTGGTCGCTCGACAGACCGACATACGCCATCCGGTTGAACAGCGTGTTCTCGTGCATCAATTGCCCATTGAAGGCGTAGAAGCCATTCTCAAGGCGGAAGATTGCCGACAGTCCGCCGCCGAGGTCTTCCGTTCCCTTCAAGCCCCAACGGCTGTTGGTTTCCGGGCCGACCGTCATGCCGACCAGGTCTTTGCCATCGGGTCCGGCATTCGTCTGATAGCGGATGGCGGTATCGACGAGACCGTACAGCGTGACCGAGCTTTGCGCGTGCGCCGATGCGGCGATCGTCGTGAGAAGTGTTCCTGCGATGCTGGCTACTACGACCTTTTTCATAGGATGGGTCCCCCGGGGTGTTATAAATTTTTGCGAAGCCATAGGCATGCGCAGAGCCCTTGAATGGGTCTGCGGTCTGCAACCTGGCTTGTATGTTTTCCGCTGCGGCCTCACGCCGGCATCGTCATCGATCCAGTCCATATCGCCCGTATGCGCCAGGCTGGATCGACGCGCAGCATCGATCACTCCGTCAAGCGAAGTGTCAATGCGACCGTAGTAAGTAACGTTGATGAGGAACGTCACAGAGGATTAGCTGCGGCGCATTTTCTGCCCAATATGCGAGCAGAATTAATAGCGTCGCCTGGAAAGGAGCCTTGCTGAATGAGGCAGTAATCGGCTGTCACGCGAGCGCTGTGCCACACATCGCGGGCGACAATTCCATCGGCCGGGAGTACGCTACCGATGCAGCCTCCGTGCAATCCGCCCGATTTCGATCCATGCTTCGATCAGCGCGTCTCGACATCGCGCGCGAGTTCCGCACGGCTTCCAGCGCATTTCCGCATCTGCCTCACCAGACGTCGCGCATAACGGCCGAATGCCCGGTTATTGGGTCGTGCGCGCTCAACACGGGCCCGCGTTCCACCGCGAGGGAGTGGGATCATGCTGATCTTCCGCCAGTTGATCGACCCGCAGTCGTCCACCTACACGTACCTGCTCGCCGATAGCGATGCGGCCGAAGCGATACTGATCGATCCGGTGTTCGAGCAGGCACGCCGTGACGCCGCGCTGATCGCCGAACTCGGCCTGCGCCTCGTCCACACGATCGACACGCACGTTCACGCCGACCACGTTACTGGCGCGTGGATGCTCAAGCAGCTTACGCACAGTTCGATTGCGATATCGGCCGCAAGCGGCGCAACCGGCGCCGAACGTTATCTGAATCCCGGAGATCGCTGCGATTTCGGAACGCGTCACGTCACGGTGCGTGCGACGCCCGGACATACGGGCGGCTGCATCAGCCTCGTGCTCGACGATAAAAGCATGGCGTTCACGGGCGACTGTCTGCTGATCCGGGGCACGGGCCGCACGGACTTTCAGCAAGGCGATTCGCGCGCAATGTTCAGATCAATCCACGAGCAGTTATTCACGCTGCCCGCTTCCACGCTGCTTTATCCGGCTCACGACTATCGCGGATTGACGGTCACGAGTGTCGCCGAAGAACAACACTTTAATCCGCGCCTCGGCGGCGATCTGTGCGAGGACGATTTCGCCGGCTATATGCGGAACCTGAATTTGCCGCATCCACGGCAAATCGAAGTTGCGGTGCCCGCCAATCTGAAATGCGGCGTGGCGGCCAGCGACCCGACGCAGATCGCCGAGCCCGATTGGGCCGGACTCACATATACGTTCGCGGGGATATGGGAGATCAGTCCGCAGTCGCTTGAAGAGCAACTCGCCGGCGTGCAGATCGTCGACGTCCGCGAGCCCGATGAATTCGAAGGTCCGCTCGGGAGGATTCCGCATGCCCTGCTCATTCCGCTCGGCGATCTCGCGCAGCGCGTGGACGAGATCGAGCGTGACCGGCCGACCGTGACGGTGTGCCGCGCGGGAGGCCGTTCCGCACAGGCAACGACGATCCTGCGCAAAGCCGGTTTTCCCGCAGTCGCCAATCTTGCGGGCGGAATGCTGCGCTGGCGAGCGGAAGGGCGCATCGTCGAGAACGCCAGTCCTTAAACGTCGCCGGAGATTCAAAGGGTCTTCGCGCGGTCTTTTTTGTGCAGTGCGGATGCCTCTCGTGCGCTCTCATACGATTGGCGCGCGGCCCCAATCATCCGCAGGCATCGCAACGCCGTGATCGGAGAACCCGCTAGCCGTGCATGACGCAGAATGCCGCAGGGGTCCGGCTTCCGCACGGCTGTAAATGATTATTCGGATCGCGTGTCATCAATTCCACGAAACTCGCCACGCTCGCGGTCCTGAGCGGGTGGTAGGCGACCATGTGGCGATCGCAGACGCGCTTGAGCATGTTCATCGAGTCATGATCGATGCAATCCACCGGGAATACGACCATATCGGCGCCAGGAATCAATGCCGCCAACATGCCTTTGCGGTCCTCGACACCGCCGTCGTGCGCGGCCAGCCACCCACCGGCCGATTCCACCAGCCGCGCGATCGCCGTATTCGTTCCGGGACGGCCGCCCACATAAACGATGCGTTTGCCTTGAAGACGCTCAAGCGCCGGCTTGGCATCCGCCGAAGCCGCTATGGACTGCAGCACCGCATGTTCCGTGGCGTGCGCCTCGCTCTTCAACATTTCGATGACATCGAGTGCCCCGCCGAGTTGCTCCCTCAAGGTCTGCACGTGAACCTGTTCGGCCTTCAGCCGGTCATCGGCCGCTATACGGCGGCTGGAATGCACGGCAATGGTCTCATCGCGCTCGCGCAGCGTGCTGCGCAGCTGCGCCAGTTCCGCCTGAAGATCTCCCGCGGTGCAGTCGGGACGGCCTTTCAGCTGCGCATTGAGTGCGTCGATCCTGTCACTGAGTTCGCTTGCTATTGCATCGCGCTCAGCGACGATCGTCTGTAACCGGCCTTGCTGCCGGTTGATCTTGCTTTTGAGCGTTGCGTTCTCCTCTTCGAGCGCGACGAGACGACGGATATCGGCATGATTGGTCGCCCCAACGAGATGGGACAGCATATGGACGTCACCGAACGCAAGCGCACGCATCTCCTGCGTGCTTGCCGGATGCGTCATCACCGCCCAGTAAGCCGGTGGAATATCGCCCGTCTTCAACGCCTCGGCCCAAAGCAGGCGCAGTGCGCCGATATCTTTCGCCGCACCGAAACGCTTGATTGCCGGCGCAAAACGGCGATCCAACGCCTTGTGCAGCGCTCTCGCGCCCTCGCCGCCCCACGCCGCCAGTTCGACGGCCACATGGTGAAGTTGCAGATCGGTGGCAAGCACACCGTCGAGATGGGTGAACCGGGTGACGAGCCTGCGCAACTCGGCGGTGGTCAAGCAGGTGCCGATCACGGAGCAGTGAAAATCCGGATCAAGCTCCGCGAGACGGGTCCTGCTCTGCCTCGCGGGACGCGTGGCCGACGGCGGCTCACAGCACCGATCGCGCAGGGGACCGGGCAAGTTCGAATCTGTCTGACCGGACGGCGTTCGGGCCAGCCGGAACGGGGGCGTGTCCATCGATACCTCACTCCGTGGGTGACTTCACCGGTTCTGTATCAGCCCGTAAATATCCGTTTGAGCTGGGCGTATTTTTCCTTGAGCGGCGTTTTCATGATCGTGGCGACCAGTTCATCGACGCGGAACGCATGATGATGCTCGTAGGCCACGCCGACCTGCGGCATGTTCGCAAGCCCGGTCTTGCGGGCGTGTTCGACAAACCCCGGGTTGCGCCAGAAGAACGCGCCCGGCATCGTGGTCGGAATGACGATCACATAGAACATCGTTCGTCCCAGTATGGACTGCGCAAGTGAAAGCGCGGCCAGCAAGCCCAGCGGCGCGCCGCCGAACCCCGGACGGGCGACGACGAGCGAGGCCAGCGCGAAAGCGGCGGCCAGCAGGCCATTGCGTAACAGATAGGGGTATCCGTATGTCGTTGTCTGCTCGTAATAGGACGCGGCGCCCTCACTGGAGGCGTGATGGAGGTCGTGCGCGTGACCGATGACGCCGGCAGTTTCTATCGCGAGCCCGAGCGCCATCGTTGCGGCCAGCACGCGCGCGAGGTCGGCGGAGGCGGCCGAAAATACGAGCGACAGCACGATCAGAATGGCGGAGCCGAGGGACAACGTCGTCCCGACGAAGGATGCGTCCGTGTGCCAATGATTCCAGAACGGCCGGGCCTTGATACGGTAAAGCTTGATCATGTAGAACCCGCCGAAAGCGATGCCGAGCAGGCCGACTCCGACGAAAGCGTATTGCGCCATCTCGAAGAGCCGGGAACTGAACCAGGTCGCGAGGACCGTTCCATTCAACCCGACCCGACGAGCGATGCCCGGTCCCCAAACGCGCAAGACGTTTAAGGCGACATAGCCCATCAACCCCATCGAGTAGACGGTGACGCCCGCAATTTCGCGCGCCACCGGCGAATAGCGCAGGTTGTAATAGCCGCGATAGAAGCGATGCGGCCGCCCCAGATGCATGTTCAGCTTGAAGAGGCCGAAGATCAGCAGCGACGCCAGAATGACGAGCGTCGGCGCCCAGCCGATACTGCGCTGAAAGTCCTTCAGGGCAGGCAATGCCGCTGCGCCAAGCGCAAGCAGCATGAAGGCGCCGGCCGACGTTTGCGCGGAGAGCGTGAAGGCGACGTGGGCATTTTCGTGCGAACCCAATAGCTTCTTCAGATTCCAGTGCCGCTCGAATCCATGTTTCGGATCGAGCATGGGCTTATAGGATCCGGCGTCATCGTCGCGGTGGTAGCGGATCGGGACGCTGTCGACGCGCACCATGTCGCGCGCCAGATTGCGGGTTTGCTGGAAACGGACGTTCGGGTGCGTGATATTCGGATCAGGAAAACCGGGCACATCGATCTTCGCCTGAACGCGCCCTTCGGGGATATTCTCGACCACGCCGAAATCAAGCGCCTTGCCCACGCAAGCCGATGCGCAAGCCGGCTTCAACCCGACTTCGAGACGATCGACGCACATGTTGCATTTGCTGACCACGCCTTTGAGAGGATCCAGTTGCGGTGCGTTATACGGGCAGACCCAGGTGCAATAGCCACAGCCGAAGCAGATATCCGGGTCCTGCAGCACCGCGCCATATTCGGCGAATTTGGTGTAGGCGCGGGTCGGGCATCCCTTGAGACAGGCCGGATCGTCGCAATGATTGCAGGCAAGTGACATGTTGACGCGCACAGCATTCGGCCAGCTTCCGCCTTCGACGAAACCCACCGAGCGAAATGCGTGATGCGGCGGATTATTGTTCTTCTCCGAACAGGCGGCCTCGCAGGCGTGACACGCGATGCAATTGTCGGCGTTGAAGAAAAACCCGTGCTGCTTGTAGCGATTGGGATTGTCGCTGACGAAACCGTCGCCGTTGATATTGAGGCTTTCTCCGCGGCGCGGATCGTCCTCAGCGACGGTTTCAATCGTCTTGCCCCAGCGATTGCGGGTCTCGTTCGACTCCCCGTTGAGGCAGGCGTAGTCGGGTTCATTGTCGCGCCGTTGAAACATGATCAGAATTTCCGCATTTCCATGCTTAGCCGGGCCGCCGCATCCTGGTCCTCGATGCGCTCGATACGCACGGCCGATTGCTTGTAGGACGGCTGCCGCGAATAGGGATCGAGCAGGGCGATGGTCAGGCGATTGGCGCAGTCGTGAAAGTGAAACGGCAGAAACACCATATTGCGTCGCACGCGCTGCGTCGGCATCGCCATCACGACCGCGTCCGAGCGGCGCGAGACGAGCCGCACATACTCGCCGCGCTGAATGCCTAATTCGGCTGCCGCGTCGGGATTGATTTCGATAAAAGGAATCGGGCTGAACTTGTTGTTATTCCCGAGTTTTCCGGTTTTAGTCCGGCCGTGCCAATGCTCGACAAGACGGCCTGTGTTGAGCCAGAACGGATATTGATCGTCCGGGACTTCGTAATTGGTGATGAACGGCAGCGCAATGAGCTTTGCCTTGCCGTCCGCATAGCGAAAGGTCGTGTCTTTCGTATAGAGGCGCTTGCCTCCCATGGGCGGCGGCTCGCCTCTCGCTGCCTGCCCGGCGGTATAGGGCCACTGGATGCCCCGGTGCTTTTCCAGCAGCTCATGGCTCATGCCGGAAATGTCGCAGAGGCGCCCTTTCGAAATCTTGCCCATTTCCAGAAAGATATCGGCGGCTTTTTCGGGGAATTTCACCCGCCCTTCCTTGTTGAAGCGTTCGGCCACACGGTTGAATATCCACAGGTCCGGCTTGGCCTCCCCCGGCGGCGTGGTGACCGGATTGACGACATTGACCCGCCGTTCGGTATTGGTCATCACGCCGCTCTTCTCCGCCCAGGTTCCGGCCGGCAGATAGACGTTGGCATATTGATTGCACTCTGTGTCGACGTAGCAATCCTGCACACAGCAGAATTCCAGCTGCTCCATGGCCTTGCGCACGCGCGACGTATCGGGCAGCGACGTCATCGGGTTGGTGGCGACGAGCCACAGCCCCTTGATCTTGCCGGTCTCCATGACCTTGTAGATATCGGTCTGCTTCATGCCGAGCTGCTTTGGAAAGAACCCGGGATCGACGTTCCAGTATTGGGCGATTTCCTGGCGATGCTCCTCGTTTTCGAGGTAGCGATAATTTGGTAATCCTGAACACGACGACCATTCGCGCGTGCCCATGGCGTTGCACTGGCCGGTGATCGACAGCGAGGTTCCGCCCGGCTTGCCGATATTGCCGGTGATGAGCGCGAGATTGTTGATGCCGACGACACCGTCCGAACCGTGCGTCGACTGGTTGATGCCCATGGTCCAGATCTGCATGGCGGCGGGCGCTCTCGCGAAAAGGCGCGCGACGACCTTGATGGTCTCCTGGTCGATGCCGCAGATTTTCGCCGCGGTAATCGGATCATACTTTTCGACCTCGGCCCGCAACTCGTCGATGCCGTTCGTGTTGGCCTCGATGTAGCGCTTGTCCTCCAGCCCTTCCTTCAATATCACGTGCATCAGCGCGTTCTGCAGAACGACATCGGTGCCCGGCGTAAGCGCCAGATGGATGTTGGCGTTCTGCGCGAGCATGGTGACGCGCGGATCGACCACGATCAGCGGAAAGCCGCGTTTTTCCTGCGCATCCTTCAATCGGTAATAGATGATCGGATGCTGTTCGGGAAGGTTGGAGCCCCAGGCGATCAGGCAATCGGTATGCGAAAAATCGTCATAGGAGCCCGGCGGTCCGTCCGAACCGAAGGACCGCTTATAGCCCGAAACCGCCGACGCCATGCACAGGGTGGTATTGCCGTCGTAGGTGTTGGTGCCGATCAGGCCGCGTGTCAGCTTGCCCAGCGTGTAGAACTCTTCAGTCAGCAGCTGGCCGGTTGAAATGATGGCGACCGAATCCGGCCCATGCCTCGCCTGGACTCGCCGGATGCCGTCGTGCAGCGCGTCGAGGGCGGCGTCCCAGCCCGTTTCTTGCCAGGGCTCATGCCAATAACCGCGAATCAACGGCTTCACGCCGCGTCCGGCCGAGTCGAACAACCGGTGCTCGACCAGTCCTTTCACGCACAGCTTGCCCCGGTTCACATCGGCATCGGCGACGCCGCGCGAGGCGACAGGCTTGCCGTCGGCGTCGAGCCCGACTTCGATCGAGCAACCTGTCGAGCAATAGCCGCAGGTTGCATATTTCCATTCCACGACGCCGTTGTCGGCGAGCGTAATCGGGTTCTTCTTCGTTCGACCGAAAAGCATGCAGCGCCTTAGATAGTACGTTTGAAGAGCGCCCTGGCGGGCGTGTGACTATAGGTTCAGCGGAAACGGACCCGGCAGCCAGCACATGGGCGAGCAATATATTCAACCGGATATAACGCAGCCACGCACGATACGCAGAAACAGCGAGTTTGCCGAGCGACCGGTCGCCGCGCCTCGGTTCCTGTTTTCCGGTCAGTAATTTGACGAACGAATGATGGAATTAACTCGCCGATCCTGCGCGGGCATGCGCCCGAACACAGTTAATGCGAACGCGCCTTAACATGAATTATTAAACGGGAAAATTTCATGAAGAAAATCCCGACTTCCCGTTATTGATGATTTTCATGAAGCGGCTTCAACGGCGTCGCGTCCGACACTCGTTTTGTCGAAGCGAAGGCGCCGTTCGGCGCGCTGAAAAGCGAGCAACTGGAGAAACTACGGGCACGCGCATCGCGATGCGGCAATGCATTGCCCCCGCGAACACCGGCGCAATGCCGGCCTGGGCGGCGTGCTAAGTCGCGAGCGACACCGGCAGCCCACGGTTGATGGCTTCATCTGACAAGCTGATGAGCGTGCGGACATCCTGAACCATGGGAAGCGTAGAGAGCCGGTCTGCAAGCAGCTTCTTGTAGGCATCGAGATCGGTGGTCACGATGCGCAGGAGAAAGTCGACATCGCCCAGCACGGTATGGATTTCCGCGACCTCGGGATAAAGGGCGACTGCCGCCACGAACCGCTCACCGGCTCGCTCACTGTGTTTGTTGAGCTTTATCTGCGTGAACATCTCCACCATTAGACCCAGCTTCACCCGGTCGAGCACGGCAACCCGGCGCAGGATGATGCCTTCACGTTCCATCTTCTCTACGCGCCGCCATGCTTGCGATTGCGAGAGACCGACGCGCTCGCCGAGTGCGCTCATGGAGACGGTGGCATCGACCTGAAGAATTGCGAGAATTTTTCTGTCAAACTGGTCGAGTTCCATATTTGTTTCGTAAAGCAGATCGATGATGAAAGAATTTTGCACCAACCTGGGCAATTCAGCGACCTTTTGAATAATGATTACGGGGCGCGGCGCATAGCATAGGAGCTTCCAATAGAGAAGTCGAGCTAATCCAGAATGGACAGCGCGCGTAACGTCGCAAGTGCCTTCACCGTCCTTCCGCCCCGCCAGGTCGCTCAGGCTGCGGCACTCACGGGCGGCTTCCTGTTGCTATCGCTCGCCATGCAGACGGCTCACGTCGCCCTGAGCCCGGCATTGACCGGCTTCGTCATTCTGTTGGCCGCGCTGCTGTGCAGACTCATTCCGCTACATGTCGTCGAAGACGGGGCCAGGCTGATCATTGCGCAGAGCGCCCTCTTTCTCGGCCCAGCCGTGGTCGCCGCCGCACGGCAAACGAATGTGCTCAAGGCCGACTGGGCACCGCTCCTCCTGATTCTGGTGGGCGGCACGGTAGTTTCCAGCGCCGCCACCGCCTTTGCCGTCGAGCTGGTCGCACGGCGCCTCGTCCGGACGCCATGAACGTGGCCTTCCTGATGTGCGTTATCGCAACCATCGCCGTGTATGCGGTGAACCTGCGCGTGTACAAGCGCTGGCGCAGCGTGCTGACATCGCCGCTCATTCTCACTCCCGCCGTACTGATTGCCGGTCTCTACGCAGCCAGCGTGCCGTTCGACGCCTACGTGCACGCCACGCGCTCGCTGGTCTGGATGGTCGGTCCGTTGACGATGGCGCTCGCAGTGCCCATCTACCAGCAACGGCAATACATCAAACGGTGGTGGCCCGTGCTCGTGGTCGGAACCATCGTCTCCAGTCTCGTCACCATGCTGGTCGGCGTCTACCTGGCGCGCTGGTTCGCATTGCCTGCGACGATCGCCCACAGCCTTATCGCCCGATCGGTGTCGATGCCGTTCGCCTTCGTCGTGACCGACGAGCTTTCGGGCACGCGCGATCTCACCACGCTGTTCGTGATCGCAAGCGGGACGACTGGCATCGTCATCGGCGACTTTCTCCTCGCACTCATGCGCATGCGTACACCGCACGCTCACGGCGCAACTCTCGGCGCGGTTGCGCAGGTCGCAGGCGTGGTGCGCGCGCACGAACGCGGGCTCCCCAACGGCGTGATGGCGAGTCTGACGATGGTGTTCAGCGGCGGCTTCGCGGTTGTCTTTGCACCGCTTGTGGCCAGGCTTTTCTAGGCAGCATTGCCGGCCGTCGCGAACGAACCGGGTCCATCCGGTCAAAACGGCCGCCGATGAACTAAACCCCAAGGGTTGGACATAGATCCGACCCTTGGGGTTTTTTCATGAAGAGGCGCGGCGAGTCGGCGGGCGGGTACGACTGGACCGTCAAGTAGTTCAAGAGCGACGCCGTGCTGGAAACGCTTCGCAAGTGGTGGGAGTAGTCAGTAAGGCCTCGTCTCCTTCCGGAATATTTCCCGGGGTTACGTTCCATGACGGCGGTCACGGAGCAAGACCGTCCACGCTGCATTCCCTGTTACACCGGAAACATTGCCCAATATTCGCCCCGTTGTCGCGCGCAGCCCCCCTTGCTGTAATTCGCCGCTGACTAAATACGATAGCGGACTGATCGATTTCGATACGGTGTGCTATGGCGATCCGCTGCTTGTGCTGGGCTCGACACTCGCGCACATCGCCACCCTGACGGGGGAGCGCGGCGGCCCCTATGCCGAGGCGCTGCTGCGCTGCTGGGCGCCGCAGGGCGAGCGCATGCGCTCGACGGGCTTCTACGCGTCCCTGTGGGTAATCGGCCTTCTGTCACGCGCCATCGAGGAGGGCAACGCCGCGCGCGTGCATTTGCTAACGTCGGTTCTGGATTGCCTGCTGAGCGTGGCAGAACGCGCGTGAGCGGCGGCGAGCGAGGTGGATTTTCGCCGCAAATCGGCGACTGGATTGCGACGACCAGTTGAATCCGGGCTGCGAAACCTGACCGGAATGTTGAACGCAAGTGCGGAAACGTGGCCGTCTGCCCTGCACCGTAGCTCTCAGCGCCGCCAAGAGTAACGTCGGCATCGATTCGCCGGTAGAGTGCCTCCCCTCCTCCGCGAACGACGTTACCAGGCGGTATTTCAACTGTCCATCGAATATCAATTAGTATTTCTAATTTTTGAAAGACCAAAAAAATCGAAATAGACAACGTAGATCAACATCACGAAGTTAAGCAGATCGACCCATGTGAGCGGGTCTCCACCAAATCCGGGTATGATCGCCGGCTCATGCAGGACGGCCCCCGAAAACCAGCGCGTATAAATCACGAAAGAGATGACGCCAAGACTCCAGCATGAGATCGCGCGGCTCGCACGGTCCGTGAACGTGCCGAACCGGTGAGGAAAATTGCCAGTCACGTTGGCCCAGAAGATCAGCCAGAATACGATCCATACGCCGAGTTGCGCAGTCCAGCTCGGCAGCATCGATCCAATCTTTCCGAGCGCCTCGTCCGGAATCAGAATCGATTTGAGCAGCGCGAGATGGCCGAAATATATTGCGGTTCCGAGCAGGAAATTGCCTGCAAACGCGGCCAATGCGATGCGACCTCGGTGCTTCAGCATGCCCCACGGCCAGTTGTCGAAGATAAGAAAAGTCGTCAGCCACGCAACAATGACGGAATAAAACCAGCCAATCACAACGGGCAACGTCAGCAAGACGCCATGCGGAGCCGAAGTGGATGACACGTTGGGATAGACGAGAAGGAAATACCCGAGCACGGTCAGACAACAACCGTTGGCCAGTTGCGCGGATCCTCCCTTCGCCGGACTCAGTCCGCCATCGGACCAGGGCCATCCGCCCATTCCGGTCGCCACGATGCCGAAGCCGTAGAAGCCAATCAGAACGATAAGGGCCGCGGCACCGTATCCGGCATGGCTTGCCGCGCTGAATGCAGGGTCCAGAAACCCGTAGCCGTGCACGATCGAGCCGGCAATGGCAAAGGCAAGCAACAGCGTCACTCCGGTGGCGGTAACGCCTCGCAGCGGTTGCGGCAAAGCGGTAAATCCGGCCATGCCGAAATTAAAGCCGATAAAGACCAGGACGAGGATGCCCCAAAAGAGGTACATGCCGAACGGTTGAGGATAATACGGCCAGACCGCCATGATGGGATCGGCGAACAGACGCCACACGCCAAGACTGACGACGTGCACGATCAGCAATACTGCAATGGGAAATACAAACGGCCTGAATGTGATACCCGCACTGCCCACTGCGTAGCTCGACGGGGTCTCGACGCCCGATTCGACAGGTTCCATATCACTCGTCTCCATTTGTTTGTTAATACGGGAAGTCGCGGACGAGACTCGCTAAAGCGAATCGCCCGTTCGACAATCCTCGCTTCGTTTCCGGTATTCCAGCCGACTGTAATCAATCGCCGTTATCGACGGGCGGCGGCGCAGTCATCACGCTCGCGCGCAGCGCCGACATGACCGATTCGATGAGTCCGTCCGGCGGTGTCAGCCCCGCTCGGGAAAGCGCCTGCTGCACGCTGACGACACGCGCCGCTTCGTAACGCTTTCCGCTTCCGATGGCGTCTTCGAAAGCATTGGCGCGCTGGTTGATTTCCTCCGGATCGGCGCTGACCAGCAGCACCGCATGAGCCAATACTGCATGCAGCGGCACCTGCGGCCCGCGCGCGTCCGATCGCACGCTGCGCCAGTATTGCGCGGTCCCGGCGATCTTTTGCGCCTCGCCCGGCGCGCCCCAGGCGAGATTGAAGCGTCCGTCGCAGAACGAGCCTTCCACCGCCTGCCAATGCGTCTGAAGCCCGAACGTGCCCAGCGCCTCGCGCAGGATTTCACACAGATGCCGGTAAACCGCCTCCGAATGCTCACCCACGTTGCCCCGCACCCGCCAGGCGAGGCTCAGGTTGAGAATGCCCGGCCCCTGCGGCACCAGTCCGCCGCCCGACATGCGCAGAAAAACCGGGCATCCGCGCTGCGCAAACTCGGCGCGGGCACTCTCCAGGGCGGCGAAGCGCCGGTAGCTGCGCGGCACCACGAGCGACAGCGGCGCCTGCCACAGATGCGCGACGCAGCGGCCCGTCTCGGCCAGCGACAGCAGCGCCATCTCCGCCGCAAGGGGATCGGTGGTGTCGGCATCGAAGTCGATGATGTCAAATGGCATAGGCTCACGAAATGGGCTGGCGCGAAGGACCGGAGCGGTGCTTCGCGGCCTGCTGGAATGTAAAGTCGCCGTCCACGTCGACGGACTGGCCGGTGACATTGTCCATCGTCGCGAAGAACTGCGCCATTCGGCCCCGATCCTGCGATGTCCGCACGCACCCCTGCGGAATGCCCCTGGGCTTCGCCCCGTCCGGGCACGGCCCCGCGGCCGGAGGTCCGGACCGGCAGCCATACCCTTGCCGCAGAGGCGCCCCGCTCACTTCAACCTGGGCTGAACGATTATTTTCACGGCTGATTCGTTGTTATGAATCAGGGTTTCGAATCCCCTGGAAATAAGGTCTTCTAATTGAATGCGCTGGGTGATGAACGGCTCAAGATTGATCTTGCCTTCCTCTACGAGCTTGATCGTTTCCTGATGATCGTTGCAATACGCGATCGTGCCGCGCACGTCCAGCTCCTTCATGACCACGCTATGCACGTTAACGGTGGCCGGATGGCTCCAGATGGACACGATCACCACCACGCCCGTTGCTTTGGTGACGGCCACCAACGTGTCCAGAACCTTGTTCACGCTGGAGCATTCGAACGCCACATCCACGCCTTTGCCGCCGGTTATTTTCATCACTTCCGCGGCCACGTCCACCTCGGACGGATCGAGAATGTGATCGGCCACGCCGGATTCGCGGGCCTTTTCCTTGCGCTTCGCGCTCAACTCCGTGACGATGACGCGCAGGCCCCTGGCTTTGAGAATCGCCGACAGCAGCAGGCCGATCGGGCCTGCACCTCCGACCAGGGCGACATCGCCGGCCTTCGCGCCGCTGCGGGTATAGGCATGGTGGCCCACCGACAGGGGCTCGATCAGGGCGGCCTGATCCAGCGGAATGGCCTTGGAGATCGGGTGTACCCAACGGCGCTTGACGGCGATCTTTTCGGACAGGCCGCCGCCACGGCCGCCCAGTCCGATGAAATTCATGTTCTTCGACAGGTGGTAGTTTTCGCCCGGCCCCGTCGGCACGTCGTCGGCCACGATGTATGGCTCCACCACCACATGCTGGCCGACTTCGATATCGGTCACGCCTTCGCCCACGGCATACACCACGCCGGAAAATTCATGGCCCATGGTGATGGGAGCGGACTCTTTGGAAATCGGATGCGGATGGCCGCACGGCGGAATGAAAATCGGCCCCTCCATGAATTCGTGCAAATCCGTGCCGCAGATACCGCACCAGGCCACCTCGATGCCAACGGTGCCCGGCTCCACGACGGGTTCGGGAATGTCTTCGATGCGGATGTCACCGCGATCATAAAAACGCGCTGCTTTCATCGTTCTAACTCCTCGGCTTGTTTTGAATGAGGTGATGCGGGGCAGCTCGCCCCGCTCCTCACGATCGGAATGTCCTCGCCCGCGCCGGCCAGCCTGCCTCACTGCCCCAGATGCCGGCGCAGCAGCGCGTTCACCTCGTTGGCCTTTTCCATCTGCGGCATATGGCCGGCGTCATCGAGCACCGCCACGACTGCACCGGCAGGCGCTGCGGCGGCATGGGCGCTCGGGATGACGCGATCCTCGCGGCCCCAGACCACCAGCACCGGCCCGCCAAAGCCGCCCAGCGCCTTACCAGGCTGCTCGCGTTGCCTGCCGCCGCCGAACAACTCCGTGCCCAGCGCGGCGAGCGCCTCGGCGACGCCGTCGAGCCGCTTGTACTTGAGCAGATCGTCCAGCATCTGGCGGCTCACGAGCGCCGTGTCGTTGAACAGCAGTTCGGCCACGGGCTTGAGTTCGCGGCGCGACCCGGCGCGCACGAAACCGTCGGTGTAGTCGGCGTTGACTTCGTCGCCGAGGCCCGCGCTGTCGATCAGCGCCAGCGAACACGCCTTCTGCGGCGCATCCACCGCCAGTTGCGCCGCCACGCCGCCGCCCATCGAGTGGCCCACCAGATGGGCCGACGGGACGCCGATGGTCTCCATGAAGCGGCCGACGAAGGCGGCCAGCTCCTGCAGCGTCGTGCCCGTCAGGCTCACCTGGGACTGGCCGTGCGCGGGCAGATCGAGCGCGATCACCGGATGCTTCTCCGCCACCGCATCGAGGTTGAACAACCAGTTGTTCAGGTCGCCGCCGAAGCCGTGGATGAAGAGCACCGGCGTGCCCGACTCCGGCCCGCGCCGCGCATAGCGCACGCGAATGCCGTCCACCTCGGCATAGTCGAACGCCGGGCCGGCGTCCTCGTCGTCGCGGTCGACAGCCGGCACCTCGAAAGCGGCGACGTAGGCTTCGATCTCGGCATCGCTCACGTCCGTCTCCGCCAGGACGCCGAGCAGCGCCTTGACCGGCAGCGTCTCGCCGCTCTGCGCAACGATACGGCGCAGCAGTCCGGCATCGGGGGCCTCCACCGAATTGGAAATCTTGTCGGTATCCACATCGAGCAGCACCGTTCCGACTTCGATGCGCTCACCTTCCCGGACCAGCCAGTCCTGCACTGTGCCTTCGCGCATCTCCAGCCCCCACTTGGGCATCACGATCGGGGTAATCGCGGACATCAGTTCTTCCCTCCTTTCATCGTACGGCGTGCCGCGTCCGCGATCTGCGCGGCGCTGGGGATGTACAGGTCTTCCAGCGCGGGCGAGAACGGCACCGGCGTATGCGGCGGGCAAACCATCTCGATCCCGGCCTTGAGCGCGCCGAAGGCGCGTTGAGCAACCTGTGCCGAGATATCGGTGGCGATGTTGCAGCGCGGGCTGGCCTCGTCCACCACGACCAGACGGCCGGTGTTCTCGACCGTCTCCAGCACGGTGTCGATATCCAGCGGCGACAGCGTGCGCAGATCCACGATCTCGGCCTCGATGCCCTCCCGGGCGAGCACCGTTGCGGCCTCCAGCGCGCGATGAACCATCAGGCCATAGGTGACGATCGATACGTGTTTTCCGTCGCGCACGATGTTGGCCTCGCCGAACGGGACCGTATACGAGCTTTCCGGCACCTCGCCTTCGAGGCCGTACAGGTTCTTGTGCTCGCAGAAGATCACGGGATCGTTGTCGCGGATGGCCTGGATCAGCAGCCCCTTCGTGTCATAAGGCGTGGACGGGCACACCACCTTGAGGCCGGGGATGTGCGTGAACAACGGCGTCAGCATCTGGCTGTGCTGGGCGGCGGCCCGAAAGCCCGCGCCGACCATCGCGCGGATCACCACCGGCGTTTCGGCCTTGCCGCCGAACATGTAGCGAAACTTCGCCGCCTGGTTGTAGATCTGGTCGAAGCACACCCCCATGAAGTCGATGAACATCAGCTCGGCAATCGGCCGCATGCCGCACGCGGCGGCGCCGATGGCCGCCCCCACGTAGGCGGACTCGGACAGCGGCGTGTCGAGCAGGCGGTCGCCGTGTTTGGCGTAGAGGCCCTTGGTCACGCCGAGCACGCCGCCCCACGCATCCATTTCGCCGTTCGCGCCGGCGCCGCCGACGATGTCCTCGCCCAGCATGATCACGCTCGGGTCACGGGTCATTTCCTGGTCGATCGCTTCATTGATCGCCAGCTTCATACTCAATTTGCGGGCCATGGTCAGGTTTCCTTATTGAATGGCTGGATCGGTTTTCGCACGATGATTTCAATAGCTGACGTAGACGTCCGCAAGCAGATCCTCAGGTCCGGGCAGCGGCGCCGCCTTGGCCTCCACGACCGAATGTTCGATCAGCGCCGCGACCTCGCGATCGATCGCATCCAGCGCATCGCGCGAAATCACCTCCGCTCGCGTCACCGCCTGCGTGAACTTCTTGATGCAATCCTTGTTGCTACGAATGTCGTCGAGTTCGCCGGGCGCGCGATAAGTCTGCGCGTCGCCCTCGAAATGGCCGTAGAAACGCACCGTCTTGCATTCGAGCAACGACGGGCCGCCACCCTCGCGCGCGCGCCGGATGACTTCGCCCGCAGCCTCGTGCACGGCGAAGAAGTCGGTGCCGTCCACTGTCACGCCAGGGATGCCGAAGCCGGCGGCGCGATCGACATAGCTGTCCACGGCGGTGCCGTAATCGCGCGCGGTCGATTCGGCATAGCCGTTGTTCTCGATCACGAAGATCACCGGCAAATTCCAGACTGCCGCCAGGTTCAGGCTTTCGAGAACGGTGCCCTGGTTCGACGCGCCGTCGCCGCAGAACGTGATGCCAACCTCGCCCTTGCCGCGGAACTTCGCGGCAAGCGCCGCGCCGCAGATCAACGGCGCGCCGGCGCCGAGAATGCCGTTGGCGCCCATCATCCCCCTGGACAGGTCCGCGATATGCATCGAGCCGCCCTTGCCGTTGCAGGAACCACCCTTGCGGCCGTAGATCTCCTTCATCATCGCCACCGGGTCCACGCCTTTGGCGATGCAATGGCCGTGTCCGCGGTGCGTGCTCGCAATACGGTCGCCGTCACCGAGGTGATGCAGGATGCCGACCCCGGTCGCCTCCTCGCCGGCATAGAGGTGGACGAAGCCGGGAATGTCACCGCGACCGAAGTCGACATGCAGCCGCTCTTCGAACTCGCGGATCGTGCGCATCTTGCGATAGACCGCGAGCAGCGTCTCCTTGTCGAGCGGCAGCTGAACCTGCCCTGCAGCGATGTCTGCTTCCATGTTTGTCTCCTTTTTCAGGTTTGGGGGGTGAACGTGCGAAAGTCGGGAGCGGGCAGGCCTGCGTCTGCGCCTGCGCCGCTGCGCATCAGGTGCGCGCCAGCGGCATAGCTCATGCAGGCGGCCACGTCGATGCTGGAAAAGGCGTTCTCGTGCAAGGTCACGAATACTTCGTCATGCTGATCAAATGCCAGCTCGCGCTCGCCGTCGAGCGCGACGATGCCGGCGCGCTGTTGCACGCGCTGCGGCACGGCATGCTCGAGGCGGTGCCAGTACGCGATCGGCACCGACCGCATCAGTCCCGGCGCGATCGGCGCCATCAACTCGAACGCGCAACGGCCCCGCCTGCCCAGCTCGATGGCGAGGCCGCCGCGTTCATCCCGGCCGAGCGGTTCGAGCAGGCCCGCGATGGCGGACAGGCCGATTGCCTGAGGACTGGCGTATGACACGTAGACTGCCGTCAGCGTGTCGGTCTTCCACACGGCGCGTGCGCCGATGTATTGCTCGCGGGAGATGACCGCGTCCACCAGAGCGATATCACGCCGCACCGCTCCATTCGGCTCGCGAATCGTCACTTCGAGGCGCTTGTTGCTCGCGAGCGCGCACCACGCCGGGATGCGCCCGCTCGCGAACAGGCCGGTCGCCAGTCCGGTGATGGTGGGTTCGCGCATTTCGGGGAAGGCGTTGTTGGTGCCCGTGGAGAGCCCGACGATCGGCACGTCGCCGCACTCGCGGACCACCGCGCGATGCGTCCCGTCACCGCCGAGCACCACGATGGCCGCTACGCCGGCCTCGCGCATCATTTGCGCGGCGCGCAGCGTGTCGTCCACGCTGCCGGTGACCGGCATGTCCAGATACTCGACCGCCGCGAGCACGGCGTCAGGCCCTTGCGAACGCGCCAGATGTCGCTGCAGCAAGACCCGCAGCCCCTCGCGGTCCGGCATCATCAGCACGCGGTCAACGCCGCCGGCGGCCAGCGCGGCCAGCAGCCGCAACACGATATTCACGCGGTCGGCCAGTTGCAGGCTGTTCGCATTGGCGATGACCCGACGGATGTCGCGTGCCGAAACGGGATTGGCGATGATGCCAACCCGCGGCGGACGAACCGGGAAAGGTTCGCGCATGCCTGTCTCCTGATGTACTTGTTTTGACAGGCGTACGTATTGCAACTGCTATGCCAGCGGCGCGTCACTCAAAACGGGCCGAAAAACCAGGTGAATACCCCGAGAAAATGAGCACGAAATGCAGCGGCGCGGCGTGCTGCCGTGACAGGTGTCACAGCAGCAGTTGCATCACGGTGGACAGGCGTATCGGCCGGACGCGACGGCTGCGCGCTCAGCGCGGAATATCGCCTGTTCCCGTGTCACTGCGGTTTGGCGACTGAATGCCATAGCGCGCCATGCGGCGGTACAGCGTCATGCGGCTGATGCCCATCTGGCGCGCGACGGCGCTCAGGTTCCAGCCCGAGGCGCGCAGATACTGCATGAGCAGCATGCCCTCGGGCGGCAGCGTGTGCGGTTCCGCTGCATCGACCGGACACGCCGCTGCGTCGGACGCCGCGAACGCTGCTGCCGCAACTTCCACGGGGGTCTCGCCTACGCCTTCGGGCAGGTCGTCCGCTTCGATGTGTCCGTGGCTGCAAACCGCGCGCGCATATTCGAGCACATTGCGCAGTTCACGCAGATTGCCCGGCCAGCGATGCCGATGCAGCCGCTCACGCGCCGCCTCCGAAATCGTGAAGCCGGACCCGCCCTCCGGCACGGCGAGCAGCTTCTGCACAAGCCAGTCCAGATCGCCGCGCTCGCGCAGCGGCGGTAACACGAAGCGCGCACCGTTGAGACGGTAATACAGGTCCTCGCGAAACCGCCCGTTGCCGATCAGTTGATCGAGCGGCTGGTGCGTAGCCGAAATCACCCGCACATCGACGCGCACCGGACGCGAAGCGCCGATTGCCAGCACTTCGCCTTCGGACAGCACCCGGAGCAGACGCGACTGCAACTCGCGCGGCATGTCGCCGATCTCGTCGAGAAATAGCGTGCCGCCGTTGGCCTCCTCGATCAGGCCACGCCTCGGTCTCGAACCGGCGCCCGAGAAACTGTTGGGCAGATGCCCGAACAACTCGCTCTCGATCAGCGTTTCGGGAATCGCCGCGCAATTGACCGCGATGAACGGGCCATTGCGGCGCGAGCTGGCTCGGTGCAGCGCCTTGGCCAGGAATTCCTTGCCGCTTCCTGTCTCGCCGTTGATGAGCAGATTGATCGGCGAATCGATCAGCCTGGCGGCCCGCTGCAATTGCTGCTGCAATGCTGCATCTCCACCGCATAGCGCCGCCAGTTCGGCCGGCAGCGGCGGCGGCGGCACGCTGTCCTGAATCCGATGGTGCAAGCGCAGCACAGGCGGCATCACGCTCAGGTAGAGCCGTTTCCCGCTATGGCTCAACCGCACGACGCGCTGCTCGCTAGGTCGCGAATAGACGAAGCGGCCCAGGTCTTCCGGGCGCGCATCGAAAAACGCCTCGAACCGCATGTCGAGCAGCGACTGCGCCATCGACCCGACACCCAGCTCGGCCATCAGCATTTGCTGGGCGCGGCGGTTATGGCCGGAGATCCGGCCGTCGGCGTCGAGTGCGATCAGATACTCCGGATTGACGTCGAGGAACTCGGGTGCCGGACTCAGCTTGAGCATCCAGTCCTGCCGGTGCCGGCGCAGAAAATACGCGTCCTCGATCTGGTTGGCGTACATACGCACCAGTTGCAGCGCAAGCATCTGACTGTATTTGGCCTGCGGCGAACTCAGTGCGGAGATATCGAGAATCGCGTTGAGCCGGCCATACGAATCGAACAGCGGCGCAGCGGTGCAGGTCAGCGGAATATGCGTCGCATCGAAATGATCGGCCTGATGCACCGTCAAAGCCTGACCGGTCGCAAGCGCAGTGCCGACCGCACAGGTGCCCGCACCGTTCTCGCTCCATTCGGCGCCCAGATAGAGGCCGGCGCGGCGCAGCGCTGCGTCCGAGCTGGCGTCGCCCAGGTAGTCGACGGTGACGCCGTCGGCATCCGTCAACAGGACCACGTAGCCCATGCCCCCCACCTGGCCGTGGAGGGTTTCGAGGCCATGGCGGGCGATCCGGGTGAAATCGTCGATGCGCTGCTGGTGTTCGCGCAAGCGCATCTGGGGCAGGATGCGCGCTTCCTGCATTCGGGCCGGATCAAGGCCGTACTGGTGCACGCAACGCCGCCACGAACTCTGGATGATCGCATCGTGCGCGCGCGCGGCCGCTGCCGACTCACTGGTGGTCGTCAGGACGACTGTTTCGATGTGCTCGCGTTGCCACTGGTCCATCGCTGTCTCCTGTGTTCCAGGCGCCTCGTGCAGAGTGCGACGGGCTGGCCGGCGAGCGACTTTGGCTCGGCGTGTCGGGCAGCTCCTCTCAGAACATCGTCCGCTACCGTGGTTGGGCTGTTTTAGTGCCGGCATCATCGTTTCTGAAACTGCCGCTCCGGGCCGCCGTTGGCTGCGCCAGCCACCGGACCCGGTTGCTTTCGAGTTCACCGATGCCGGCCTGATAATGTATCTGACGGCCACGGGATTGTGCAAACCGGGCCGAATTGCAGAAGTTCGCGTCGCCGATGCCCAGCTTGCGACGCACCGCCGCTAATGCCGGACCCTTCAAACGCCGACCGGCCCGGAATTCCTTGACTCAAAACCGGATTGTGACAACCGCCCTCGGAGCGTCACGCGGTGGACACATCGATTCGACGTCGCCCACTTACAATTCAACAGCACAGCTGCGCCGTGCATCAACACCGTTGCCACACGAGGAGAATCCCATGAAAAAACAGCCGCACGATGAAGTGACGACGAACGTCACGACGGAAGCGACGCTGATCGCGCTGCTGGAGCATGTCACACGCGTGCTCGAAGACGGAACGCTGGACAGCCGCGTGGCCGCCAAACTCGCGAAGCAACTCAATAAAGGCGCCACCGAAATCGAGAACGGTCCGAACTCAACGAAGGACGGCCGCAGATCGATCAAAAAAGTCCTGGCTGCATTGAACGAATCACTGATCGCCCAGGAAAGTCAAACGCTCGTGAAGGCCCTGGCCAAACTTCGCGACAAAGACACGGAAGCCTGACGGCCGAACGCGCTGAACGCGCTGAACGCGCTGAACGCCCGTTCTAACTCACGATACGATGACTATAGGGTTCAAGCCGGGTTCAAGCCGGGTTCAAGCCGTTTCCAACGCGGCTTCCGCCTTCTCGTCATCGTCATCCAATATTCGCGCCAAGGCATTAACGGCATTCATCAACGTGCCCTTGTTCTTGTCTTCGCCCAGTTGCGTGAATTCGTCCTGCAACTTCAACATGGCCCACCAGAGCTTATCGTCGGGTTTGTCGATGCTGGTGAGCGGTTTCCACCCCCCCATTTCAGAGTGAACATCACGCAGGAGCAGTTGCGATTGAAACGGACCGCTACCATACTCGAATCTTAATCGCCTGTCGCCGGAGCCCGCGTCATGGTCGCTCAACTCAATCACACCATCGTCTGGTGCTCGAACCAGAGCGCCTCAGCCAGGTTCCTCGCCGAGATGCTGGGTCGGCCAGTGCCGACTCGCTTCGGCCACTTCGATGTCGTCGCGCTGGACAACGGCGTCTCGCTCGACTTTGCCGACGTCGAGGGCCCGATCTGGCCGCAGCACTACGCCTTCCTGATCAGCGAGGCTGATTTCGACGCCGTCTTTAGCCGCATCACGGATCGCGGCCTCGAATACTGGGCCGATCCGAGGGGCAACCGGCCGGGCGAGATCAATCACAACGATGGCGGGCGCGGCGTCTATTTTCGCGATCCTGACGGCCACTACCTCGAAGTGATCACCCGGCCTTACGGCAGCGGCGGCTGAGCAAAGCCAGGCGAACCGTCCGCAACCGTTCCGGCCTGCTAAACCGCAAATTCCCTTGCAAACCATGGAGGGACACATGACGACAGTCTACGTCGTGAAGACAGGTGAGCAGTTCCTCTGCACCGCCGAGGACGGCGACATTGGCATGGCGCCGACGATTAGAGAAGCCACGTCCTTTCTCTCGTATGAGGAAGCCGAAAAAGCGGCGAACGCGCACGCCGACCCCGGATACGAGATCGTGGCAGTCGACGTTAGCAGACGCTGAAGCAGAGTCCGCTGCTGGGTGCCTGGTGGAGAAGGGCACCAGCAACCTGGCTGGCGCCGTGCGATATGGCGCTCCGGTTGGCTGCGTCCGATATCATCGGACAATCTGCTGCATTGCGTATCGAGTTTCGCATAATGTGCGCAACGTGCGCGTTGAACGCATTCATCGCAGGTTCATGGCCGCAGCAGCGAATGACGCACCGTCTTCCACCAACACGCCCAGGAATCGCGCAAGCCCTCCATCACGTGCGAGACGGCGTGCGGCGCAGGGAGACCCGTCGCCCACGCTACTCGCCAAGCGCCTGGCCGCCGTTTCCGTGGCGCAATGAATACCGCCACCGGGCAGCCACCACGACCTCGCGCACCGCCTCAGCACGGTGCGGCTATGTCTCACGGCCGACACAAACCGTTCATGAGCATCGGTTAGGAGTAAGAGGACCCCTGAAAACCTCACTGAACGCGTGGTCGCCGAGTTTTTCAACACAATCGGTCGGGTCCAGCCGACCGGCGTCGGGCAGTGGCCGGCCAGGAACGGTCGTTTTGGCTACGCGGCCGAACGGCCGATTCGCGGCAAAGCGCGGACTCCAACGGATACGACGGTGTTTCCACGGAAGGCACCTTCGATAGCGCTACCACACCTCGCCGTTCAACATAAAATGCGGCTCTCCGCAATCCCGATCGTCTCGACTCCCACACCACTATCACGTTGCGGCAAGATCGCCTCCAGACCTCGCTTCCCAGGCGGCGCTCACAATACGTAACGGAAAACGCAGACAGCGCGTGTATGCTCCAACGTCTTGGCAGGCAATTTCATAAATGAAACAACTAGTCTTCTGGCTGATGGTGGGGTTGCTTCGCATGCTATCGGTGCTGCCTTACGGATGGGTCGCGCGAGCCGGCAACGCACTGGGCGCGTTGTTGTACCGTATTCCGAGCCGACGCAAGCGCATTGTCCTCATCAATTTGAATCTGTGCTTTCCGGAAAAAAGCGAGGCGGACCGCAACGTCCTGGGCCGCGAGCACTTCCGTCATGTTGTGCGCAGCTACCTGGAGCGGGGGGTGCAATGGTTCGGATCGTCCCGAGCGATCGAGCGTCTGGTGCAACTCGAGTCGCATATCGATCTCGACGATCCTGCCGCGCCCCCCACCATCTTCATGGGATTTCATTTTGTCGCGATCGAGGTCGGCTGCATGCTTTATTCGACCCGTTTTCCCGTCACGGCGCTGTATACGCCGATGTCCGACAAGCGGCTTTGCGCGCTGGCCGCCCGCCAGCGCGGCAGATTCGGCGCGAACATGATGTTGCGTTCGAACAGCGCGCGCACGGTGGTCACTCAATTGCGCATGGGGCAATCGGTGATGCTGGCCGCGGACATGGATTTTGGCGTCGACAATTCCGTTTTCGCGCCGTTCTTCGGTAATCTCGCCTGCACCCTGACCTCCGTGTCCCGTCTCGCGCGCCTCGGACGTGCCCGGGTCGTGCCTTTCGTCACTGAAGTGCTGCCGGGCTACAAGGGCTACAAGATGACGATCTTCGAGCCGTTGAGGGACTTTCCGTCGGGTGATGACGCCACCGACGCGACCCGCATGAATGCGTTTCTCGAGAAGGAGATCGTGCGCCTACCCGACCAGTACTACTGGGTGCATCGACGTTTCAAGAATCGTCCGGTTGGCATGCCCTCGGTGTACTGACGTCGGCTACCGGCGGGCATGCCTGCATTTCACGGTGCGTACGCTTCCCCTGTTTTCGGGATCTACGTGGTGCACCTGAAACACTGACTTCGCTATGTCGACTCCAACTGGCGTAAGCTGCATGGCGGTTTCTCCAGTTTGCCCGTGAAGATCTTAATGATCCTCCATCTTGGGCACCCTCTGACGCTGTCGGCTCGCGAGAATCCGCCTGAATCCAGGCTTATACCTAACCGATCGCATGGTTGGGAGACGTTCATTTCATTGCCCCAGCTTCAGCAGGTGGGATATAGCCGAGTGGTTCCATCAGCCGATGATGGTTGAACACGCTATCCATTCCCGCGTCGCCAGTTCGACAAATTCACGCGTTTTCCACGGCGCACGACGATGAATCAGTTCCGCCCTGTACAAGCCGTTGATCGTTTCATTCAGAATCTCGTTGGCGCGGCGCAGTCCCTTCACCTCGCGCTCCAGTGCCTTGAGGCGTTCGCGTTCCGACGTACTCACGCCCTCGCGTTGAGCGGGATGACGTTGTCACCTGCCGCTGCCCGCCCGTGCAGATAGTTCGTCCATGCGCCCATGAGAATCGCACGGCGCTCAAACATCGTATCTCGTCGATGTGCCACCGCCCTCTCTCCGCGTAACCGGTGCGCAAGCTGGCGCTCGCCAAGTCGGGGATCATAGCCTTTGGCATCGGCCCAACCTCGAAAGCAGGCACGACATCCATGTGGCACAGGCGTGCGGCCCGGGGTATCCGGCACAATGCCCGTCTCCCGAAAGAACGTCTGCAGATCCACAATCGGAAGCCGGCCCGGTGTTGGTCACGTTCGGGAAAACGTACCGGTCATGTATTTGAATTTCACGTATCACACGCAACAGGCTCATCACCTCGGGGACGAGCGGCACATCGTCTTCGCCCCCCCCTTTCATCCGCTCTGCGGGGATCAGCCACCGCGCACGATCAAGATCAAGCTCATCCAACTCCATGCCACGCGCCTCGGCCGGGCGAACCGCCGTGTGCAGCAGCACGAACGCGGGCTCCCCAACGGTGTGATGGCAAGCCTGACGATGCTGTTCAGCGGTGGCTTCGCGGTTATCTTTGCGCCGCTTGTGGCCAGGCTTTTCTAGCCCGGCGCCGGCAACGACGATCTTGCCCAAGGCCGGTTTTCCCGCGCTCGCCAGGCTTGCGGGCGCAATGCTGCGCTGGCGAGCGGAAGGACGCATCGTCGAGAACGCCAGTCCTTAACCTTCGGCAGGGGATCCAACGGGTCTTCGCACGGCCTTCTTTTTGTGCAGTGCGGGCGCCTCTCCCATGCGCTCTCGTCCGCTTTCATACGATGAACGCTCCGCGCAAAACGCCCCTTCCGCTGCCATCGCGACGCCCCGGCTCAGCAGCCTGCTTCGATTAGAAGCTGGCGGGACAGCGGTTTTTCGCCAATAATTGCCGAACACCCACTCCACGGTGGCGACCATGGATTACAGTCCCGAAGCCATCCGAACCATCGCCCTGGTCGGGCACGCCGGATGCGGCAAGACCTCGCTTGCCGAAGCGCTGCTGTACCAGGGCGGAGCGGTGCGAGCGCAAGGCAGTGTGGATCGCGGCACCGCCCTCTGCGATTTCGATCCGCTCGAACGCAAATATCACCACTCGCTCAATTCCACCGTCGCCCACCTGCATTACCGCGACACCCGCATCTTTCTCAACGACACGCCAGGCTATCCCGACTTCGCGGGCCTTTCGATCAGCGCGTTGCCCGCCGTCGAAACAGCCGCCATCGTAATCAACGCGCGCACCGGCATCGAAATGACGACGCGCAGGATGATGGCGTATGCGCAGGACCGCAAGCTGTGCCGGATGATCGTAGTGAACGGCATCGACGCGGAAAAGATCGATCTGCCGGGCCTGCTCGCGCAGATCCAGGAGATGTTCGGCAAGAACTGCCTGCCGATCAATCTGCCTGCGCAAGGCGGTCGCGAGGTGGTGGACTGCTTCTTCAATCCCGCGGGCGATGCCGACTTTCTTTCGGTGGAATCCGCACACAGTGCGCTCATTGATCAGGTCATCGAACTAGATCCCGATCTCATGGAACTCTACCTCGAACAGGGCGAAGCCATTCGCCCCGAGCAATTGCACGAGCCCTTCGAGCGCGCATTGCGCGAAGGTCATCTGGTGCCGGTCTGCTTCACGTCGGCGGCCACCGGAGCGGGTATTGCGCAATTGCTCGACGTCTTCGTCAATCTCCTGCCGAACGTCACCGAGGGTAATCCGCCGCTGTTCTATCGCGACGTCGAGGGCAAGGTCGAGACCGTGCATGCGGAGCCCGACGCCGATAAGCACGTGCTGGCTCACGTGTTCAAGATCGTGATGGACCCGTACATCGGCAGGATGGCCGTGTTTCGCATTCATCAAGGGACGGTCGTGCGCGACAGCCAGCTTTATATCGGCGACGCCCGCCAGCCGTTCAAGGTCGCGCATCTGCTGATGCTGCAAGGCAAGGAGCACGTGGAAATCCAGCGCGCGGGCCCCGGCAATCTCTGCGCCGTGTCGAAGGCCGAGGACATCGGCTTCGACGCCGTGCTGCACGACGCGCCCGAAGACGGCAACATCCACCTCAAGCCGCTCGATTTCCCGAAGCCGATCTACGGTCTCGCCATCGAGGCGGCGCGACGCGGCAACGAACAGCGCCTGTGGGAGATCCTGCAAAAACTCGCGGCCGAAGACCCCTGTCTGCTGATCGAGCATCCGGCGGGGACCAACGAGACCGTCGTGCGCGGACTCGGCGAACTGCATCTGCGATACATGCTGGAACGCCTGACCGACCAGTACAAGCTGGAGGTCACGACGCGGCCGCCGACGATCGCGTGGCGCGAGACCATCGGCGGCAAGGCGGAGGGACATTGCCGCCACAAGAAACAGACCGGCGGCGCGGGACAATTCGGCGAGGTCATGTTGCGTGTGGAGCCGCTGCCGCGCGGCTCGGGGTTCCAGTTCGTCGATGCCGTCAAGGGCGGCGCCATTCCTTCGCAATTCATTCCCGCGGTGGAAAAAGGCATTCAGCAGATCATCGAGAACGGACCGCTCGCGGGCTTTCCCATGCAGGACGTGCGCGTGACCGTGTTCGACGGCAAGAGCCATCCGGTCGATTCGAAGGAAGTGGCGTTCGTCACGGCGGGCCGCAAAGCGTTCATCGATGCGGTGATGAAAGCGCAGCCCATTGTGCTCGAACCGATCGTGGATATCGAGGTGATGACACCGGAAGCGGCCATGGGCGACATCATCGGCGATCTGTCCTCGCGGCGCGGCCAGGTCCACGGCACGCGCGCGCTGGGCGGCAATGCGATGGTCATCGCGGGCAAGGTGCCGCTTGCCGAACTCGACGATTACCAGTCGCGGCTGAATGCGCTCGCGGGCGGGCACGGCAATTACAGCATCCAGTTGAGCCACTACGACGCGGTCCCTCCGGCACAGCAGGAACGGCTGGCGGCGCAGCACAAGGCGCGGCAGGTTCCGGAAGAGTAGCGCCCGGCGTCACCGGCCGGCTATTGCGTCTGTTTTGCGTCTACGGCTCGCCGCGATTGCCGCCGTCGCGCGCATGAAACACCGGCAGGCGCCAGCCGAAATGGAGCGACGCGAGACGCAGCAGCACGCAGGCAATGGTGGCAATCCAGGCGGTCCAGACCGACGACCACCCGGCCTCGGTCAGGCCCACTTCGAGCGCCGCGCCGAGCAGCGCTGCGGACGCATAGATCTCGCGATCGAGAATCGCAGGCACGCGCGAGAGCAGCACGTCGCGCAGCACGCCGCCGCCGACGGCGCTCACCATGCCCATCAGGATCGCGAGTTCGGCGCTATGGCCATACACGAGCGATTTTTGCGCGCCTGAGACGGCAAAGAGCCCGAGGCCGATCGCATCGAAGAAAAGCACCGGTTGGCGCAGGCGCCGCACCGGCGCATACGCGATGATCGTGAGCGCCGACGCCGCGAGCGACACGGCCAGATAACGCCAGTTCGAAAGCCCCGCGGGCGGCACGGCGCCGATGCAGATGTCGCGGATGATGCCCCCGCCGCACGCGACCATGAACGTGACGGACGCGATGCCGAACAGGTCGAGCCGTTTCTGGCGGGCGGCGACGGCGCCGCTGATCGCGAACGCGAAGGTGCCGACGAGGTCGAGTACGGTATAGGCGGTATGGACGTTCACGGTGCCTCGCTGTGCTGACCTGGCAGGTTGTGCCAGGTCGCGGTCATTCGGTTTCTTGCCCGGACACGGGACGTCGACGGTCTGCGTCACGGGTTCGGTCGCGGCCTGTTGCTCGCCGCCCGGTTACGGGACGTGCCGCCCGGCACGGCTTACCCGGGAGCGCGGGCGGCGTTTTCGGCCGACCGCGTCAGGCTGGTCGTGAGCCTCGCCAGCAGCCGGTCGAGCGTCTCGCGCTGCCGGTCGCTGAGCGCCGACGCAAGCTCCGCTTCGAGCGCCCTGCCGAGGCGCTCCGAATCCCTCGCCACCTTTCGTCCCTCGCGCGATGCGCGCAGCGCGACGCTGCGCCCGTCTTCCGCATGCGTCTCGCGACCCAGCAGGCCGCGCGATTCGAGGTCGGCGAGGAGCTTCGACAGCAGCGTCTTTTCGATGAGCGCGCGCCGCGACACCGCTTTCGGCGTGACGCCGGGCTCCGCGCACACGAGACGCAAAACGCGCAGCGCGCGCACGTCGAGGTCCCATCGCTCGCGATAAACGGCATTGGCCCGCTCGGTCAACAACGCACTGGCGAGGTCGAGCCGGAATGTGAGGAACGCCGAATCCAAACGCACACCTCCGTAACGGGGCTAAACCGGACTTCAACCGGTTGGCCGCGAGTATAGTCGAATAGTTGAAAATTTCAACGATAGGCCGGACGATCGGCACGCGCGGACCACGCCGGCAGCATGTGCATGAATTCGCGCCGCGCGCCGCCTCCACCTGGCGGCGAGGAGGTGAATCGCGGGGATCGACCGGAAGTGACGACATGGCGGGCTCCGTTCGCTGAGGTCGATGAGCCGATGCCAGAATCGAAACGGGCTCAATAACAGGACCGGATCAGACAGAATCAAGCGAGCCGAAAGGCAAGGCCGCGGCGCACAGCGGCAGGGCCGGGCCGGTGCGCGCCTGACCTCCCTCCAGGAAAACCCTCGGGAAACCCCTACCCGCCATCGCGCCCTGCGGGAAAATCTGCACGAAACTTCAAAAAAAGCCGAAAATAGAAAGATAACCGCCATCAACAACCGCGAGACGTGAAATATGAGCACCAGCAGTCGCATGCAGTTTGCCGTTGAACAGCACCCCAATCCGACGCCCGCTGACCAGATCGCCGCCCGCCTGGAGAGCCCCGTTTTCGGCCGCGTCTTCACCGATCACATGGTCACGATCCGCTGGACCGAAGGACGCGGCTGGCACGACGCCAAGGTCGAGGCACGCCGTCCGTTCCAGATCGATCCGGCCTGCGCGGTGCTCCATTACGCACAGGAAATCTTCGAGGGCATGAAGGCGTATCGCCGTGAAGACGGCTCGATCGCCCTGTTCCGCCCCGATCAGAATGCGAAGCGCTTCCGCACGTCGGCGGCCCGCATGTCGATGGCGGATCTGCCGGAGGAGCTGTTCGTGCAGGCCATCGAGGCGCTCGTCGACATCGACCGGGCCTGGGTCCCCGGCGGCGACGGCAGCCTCTACATCCGCCCGTTCATGTTCGCCAACGAGAGCTTCCTCGGCGTGCGCGCCTCGTCGGAGTACATTTTCTGCGTGATCGCCTGCCCGGTCGGCCCGTACTTCAAGTCGGGCAAGTCGGCTGTCACGGTGTGGGTGTCGGATCAGTACACGCGCGCGGCGCCGGGCGGCACGGGCGCGGCCAAGTGCGGCGGCAACTACGCGGCAAGCCTGATCGCCCAGACCGAAGCGTCGGCCAAAGGCTGCGACCAGGTGGTCTTCCTCGACGCGGCCCAGCACCGCTGGATCGAGGAACTCGGCGGCATGAACGTGTTCTTCGCGATGGACGACGGCTCGCTCGTCACGCCGCCGCTTTCCGGTACGATCTTGCCGGGCATCACGCGCGCATCAATCATCGAACTCGCGCGCAAGGAAGGCATCGAGGTCAAGGAGGCGCCCTACGCGTTCGACTCGTGGCGTGAAGACGCGGCCAGCGGCCGCGTCAAGGAAGCCTTCGCATGCGGCACGGCGGCGGTCGTCACGGCGATCGGCGAAGTGCGCCACGCGCTCGGCGAGTTCAAGATCGGCGACGGCGGCGAAGGCGAAGTCACGCGCCGTATCCGCACGCTGCTGACCGGCATCCAGCGCGGCAAGGTGGCCGATCCGTCGAACTGGGTCTGGCAACTGGAATCGACGAAGCAGGGCTGATTCGAAGCACGGCATCGAAGCACGGCGGCGCGCGTTCTGCGCGCCGCTTCTCGTTTTTTCCCGCCTCGGTTTTCTCCTCAGTCGGCCGCCAGCCGTTGCGCCGACATTCTCAGCCCATCGAACAGACGCTGCGCGACGCGCTCCGGGAAACCCTCCGGCAGCGCCGATTCGACCTGCGCGATCACTTCGGGCGTGCGCTCGACGAAACGCTCGACGAGCGGCCCGGCGTCCGGCCCGTAGTGGCAGAGCCGCGCCGTCGCGTCGAAATGGGCGCGCTTCACGTCGCGCATCCGGTAGTGGCGCGAGCGTCCCCAGACGGCCATCGCGAGCGTCGCCTTGTGCCACGACCACTGGCTGCCGCCGTCGCCCTCGACGGGCCAGATCGACATTACGTCATAGAGCGGCGCGAGCTGGAAACGTCCGCCCGGCAGCAGGCGGATGCTGAAGTTCTTCGCGTGGCCATCGGGCGCCGCCAGCATCCAGAACGCGATCTGCGCCCCGAGAAACGTTTCGATGTCTTCTTCCGGCCGCTGCGATTGCCGCAGGATTGCCGCGATCTCGCGTATGCCCGGGCCGCCCTGCGATTCGTACTTGCGATGCGGCGGCACGCCGAGCGCCTGGCAAAAGTCCTCCTGCGGCAGGCGCAGCAACGCGCCGCTGCGCGACCACGCGCGGTCGAAGCGCTCGACGCAGAGCACCTTCTGCCCGCCGAAACGCAGAATCTGCGCCGACGACACCGGCAACCCATAAGCCCTCAGGACGGCGAGACAGAGCCATTCGTTTTCGACGGACGTCTGAAAGTCGACCTTCCGATGCCCGATCAGGCCGAGCGGCAGTTTGAGGATGTGCGTGGTCGGCGTGGCGCCGCGCGGCAGGCGCCACCGGCCGTCGTGATACAGCAGCGCGGTCTTTTCCTGCGCGCCCGCCAGCGAAATGCGCAGTTCGTCGGCCTCGTCGCGCGTGCCGGGCACGGCCCCCGAGATTTCGAGCAGCAGGCGTTCGATGACCGCGTCGGTCAGCGGCGTGCCCTCGATCGCGTCGACGTTCTGCGGCACCTCGTCCTCGCCCAGCAACTGCACGGCGCCGACACAGTCGCGCCCGACCGCCTTGAGCAGGTCGAATGCCTCGACCGTCTCGGTGCTGAAGCGAGCCGCGATGCGGCGGCGGATCTGCGGGCTGTCGGGCAGCAGATTGTCGAAGTAGTTGTGAACGCGTTCGCCGCGCAACGCCCGCTCGCCCACGCCGAACGGCAGCGAAAGCGACAAGGGCCGCCCTGCGGCGGACTGCTTCCAGGCGGTGTCGTAGCGCAGCTCCATCTCGCCTGCGGGCGTCACCGCCCAGGTGCCGACGCGCTCACCGTTGGCCCAGATCGACAGGGCGCGCGAATGCGATTTGCGTCCCATCGGCTACCACTCCGGCTGGTTGGCGTTGCCGGGGTCGGCCATGCCGCGCGACTGCACGCACAGTTCGAGGCCGTAGAGCGCGAGCAGCGCGAGCATCTGGTCGAGCGAGATGCCGGCGGTGCCCGTCGTCTCCAGCGCGGAGAGCCGCGGCTGACCGATGCCGATACGCGCCGCCGCCTGATCCTGGGTCATCCCGCTGGCCTTTCTGGCCGACTGCAGGATCTCACCCAGGCCCGCCGGCGTATGGACGATGATCTTCATGGGATATTCCTGTGAGGCATAAAACCAGTATATGCCTGATAGCAATAATTTCACAATATTGCTCACAGCAATAAACCGGAAATATCGGCGGCAGGAATAATTCCGCCGATCTACGCTGCCTCAATGCTTGAGTCGCACACGGCGACCGGATCGGCGGACGCTGCCGCAACGTAGTCGATCCGTGATCCTTAAAGAACCATGAAGCGACTTCGTTTAGCACTGGCACGAGACTCATCGACAGCATGACGTCGTACGAGCCAACGTAGGCAAACGTCGCGGACTTATTTATCTTGCATAGCGTCTTGAGTGTCCCTTTCGATTTTCTACAATTCAAAAGACGGCGCGCTGGCCAGACCTCGGTTATGAAGTGCGCTACCCGTTTCAGAGGAGGACGCGATGAGCTATCACCTTGAAGGTCGCCTGCTTGAGGTCTGCACCTGTCGCGTGTTGTGTCCTTGCTGGATCGGCGAAGATGCGGATTCCGGAACATGCGACTCCATCGTCGCGTGGCACTTCGATCAAGGCGCAATCGACGGCGTCGATGTCGCCGGCAATACGATTGCCGCGGTCTGTCACATCCCGGGCAACATTCTTAAGGGGAACTGGACGGTGGCGATCTACATCAGCGACAGCGCGTCGAAGGAGCAGGAAGAAGCGCTGCTGAAGGTCTATACCGGCCAGGCCGGCGGCCCTGTCGCGGACCTCGCGAAACTGATCGGCACGGTGGTGTCGGTCGAACGCGCGCCGATCGGCTTCGACGTCGAAGGCGGCAAGGGCACGCTCACGATCGGCACCGACTATCACGCCGATCTCGAACCGTATCTCGGGCCCACCGGCGCGAATACGACCTTGTCGGAAACCATTTTCTCGACCGTGCCAGGAGCGCCGGTGTTCGTCGGCAGGGCGCCGGTCTATCGTTCGAAGAATGCCGCGATCGGCATCGACGTCGATATGAAAAACCATAACGCGCTGCAGAGCACCTTCGCTTTCGACGCCTGATCGAAGCGGGTGAATCCCTCCACGACTCTACGACGCCAACCGCGCCGTGGACAAGACACGAGCCGGACATGCGCGGCACGTCGCGTCATCGACGCATCTTCCTGCCCTTGCTGGGCAGCATGGTCGCGCTTGCGTGGATCATCCTGCGGCTCTGGTCACGCAGCCCGTATGGGCGCTATCTGGAGCATGGCGACTGGGCATCGTCGGGGCCGGCGGCAGCATTGTGCCGCGCCGTCCCCGGCGGCTCGCTCGTGGTGCAGGCCACGCTCTACGCACTGTCATGGACACTGATGATCATGGCCATGATGCTGCCCACCACACTGCCTCTGTTCAACGCGTTTGAGCGCGTGGTCGCGGGGCGGCCCGACCAGTTGCGCCTGTTTTCCCTGCTCGGTCTCGGTTACGTCGCGGCATGGAGTGCGTTCGGCTTGCTCGCGCATGGCCTGCACGCGCTGCTGCTGAACGGTGCCGCGCGCGTGCCCGCAATCGGCGCCAATGGCTGGCTGATCGGCGCCGCGACGCTCGCCTGCGCCGGCGCGTTCCAGTTCAGCAAACTAAAGTATCGTTGCCTCGATAAATGCCGGACGCCGCTGAGTTTCGTCATCAGCCATTGGCGCGGACGCGCAACGCAGCGTGACGCGTTCACACTGGGTGTGCGTCATGGGCTCTTTTGCGTCGGTTGCTGCTGGGCGCTGATGCTGCTGATGTTCGTGATCGGCGCGGGCAGTCTCGGCTGGATGCTGATGCTGGCCTCCGTGATGGCGATCGAGAAAAACATTTCCTGGGGACAACGACTCAGTGCGCCGCTTGGCGTTGCATTGTTGACCTGGGCGGCGCTGCTCGTGGCGACGCATGCCTGAGCCAGGGAGCGGCGATCAACGGTCAACGCGCGGCGCGCACATTTGGGAATTCATTCATGCCGATCCATCCCGCCGATGTACCGCACGCGCTGCGCGAAATCTGGCTGATCCGCCACGGCGAGACCGCGTGGAGCCTCTCGGGCCAGCATACGGGCCGCACCAATATCGCATTGACCGACACCGGCCGCAAGCAGGCACGCGCGCTGGCGGCAGCACTCGCGAGGCAGCCGTTCGATGCGGTTCTTTCGAGCCCGATGAATCGCGCCGTCGAAACCTGCAAGCTGGCGGGACTCGGCGCCCGGATGATCGAAATGCCCGAGCTGCACGAATGGGACTATGGCATCTACGAAGGACGGACCACTGCGGAAATCCGCGCGGCCATACCGGACTGGAGCGTATGGCAATCGCCGATTCCCGAAGGCGAAAACCTCGCACAGGTTCAGGCGCGTGCGCAATCCGTGATCGAGCGGCTGTTGACGATGACGGGCCACGTGGCAGTGTTCTCGCACGCGCACTTTCTGCGTGCGCTGGCCGGTTGCTGGATGAGCGGCGACGCGGCGATGGGCGCGCATCTGTATCTCGACACCGCGTCGGTCAGCGTATTGGGCACCGACCATGAAAATCGCGCGATACGGCGCTGGAACGTGCAGCACACGGCAATGGCGTAAATCACGCGGCGCGTGATGGCACGCCGGATTGCGCATCGGGAATGACCCGGAATGCCCAAAGGTATGCGACGATGCGGTTCTTCAGGCGACGCAAAGGGCGCCGCCCCCGAATCCTTACATCCAACCGACATGCAACAAGGCACTCCTGTGAACGCCGCCAGTTTTGCCAATATAGGCGTCGACCTGCTCGATCTCTTCGACGTCACTCCGACCTCGCTGTGGCTCGAAGACTATAGCCAGCTGCACGCGCTCTTCGAGCGCTGGCGTGCGGCCGGCGTCACGGACATCCGCAGCTTTCTCGAAGAAGAGCCGAAACGCGTCGCCGAGTGTTCGGCGTGCATCCGCGTGCTGAGGGTCAATCAGCACACGCTGCGCATGTACGGCGCGAGCAGTTACGAAGAACTCGCCGCGCACCTCGACGTGGTGCTGCGCGACGACATGTTCCAGGCGCACGTCGGCGAACTGGAGCAGATGTGGGCGGGACACACGACGTTCCAGAGCCAGAGCGTGAACTACTCGCTGAGCGGCCGCCGCATGAATATCCTGTTGCGCGGCGCGATCCTGCCCGGCCACGAAAACGACTGGGCCCGCGTGCTCGTTTCGATCGAGGATGTCTCCGCAATCGAAGAGGCGCGCAATCGCGCCAACATGAGCCAGCAGTACGCGCAAGGGATCTTCGAGCATGCGCCGGTGTCGCTGTGGGTCGAGGATTTTTCGTCGATCCGCGAACTGATCGACGACGTCCGCATGCAAGGTATCACCGATTTCCGCACGTTCACCGACGTTCACCCCGAGTTCGTCGAGCGCTGCATGAACGAGATTCAGGTGCTCGACGTGAACCACTACACGCTTGGCATGTACCGTGCGCCGGACCGCGCAACACTGCTCGCGCGCCTGCCCGAAGTGTTCCGCGATGAAATGCGTCCGCACTTTCGCGAGCAACTGATCGATCTGTGGGAGGGACGTCTCTTCCAGCAGCGCGAAGTGCTCAACTACGCGCTCGACGGCAGCGTGCTGAATGTCCATCTGCAGTTCTCGGTGTTTCCGGGCCACGAGGACGAGTGGGACCTCGTACTGCTCGCCCTCACCGACATCACCGCGCGCAAGAAAGCCGAAGCGTATCTTGAGTTCCTCGGCAAGCACGACGTGCTGACGAAGCTGAAAAACCGCTCCTTCTACGTCGACGAATTGAATCGCCTGCAGCGCAAGGGGCCATTCCCGGTGAGCGCGCTCGTGCTCGACATGGACAACCTCAAGGCGACCAACGACCAGTTGGGGCACGAGGCCGGCGACGCGCTTCTGCGCCGTGCGGGCGAGGTACTCGCGAAAGCGATCCAGAAACCGTACCAGGCCGCACGCATTGGCGGCGACGAATTCATCGTGCTGATGCCGGGGGCCGACGCGCGCGATGCGGAAATCGTCGCGGAAAGCATTGTCAAGCTCGTGGATTTGAACAACCAGTTCTACGGCGCACCGGCGCTCAGTTTTTCGGTGGGCTGTTCGACCTGCGAGAGAGGCGAAAGCGTCGAGGCGATGCTGCGCGCAGCGGACAGTGCAATGTATGAAGACAAGCGGCGCCGCAACGATTCCAGTCGAGGGAAGCTGGAATCCGAAAACGGCGTGGCTAAGCCGCCGGTGGGCAACGTCTGATTCCGATCCGCCCAATCCGGTTAATTCGGATACCGATATAAATTGCCGGAAAAGACGCGAGCAACGTTTGGCTGCGTGCCTCCCGTTGCTCGCCGTGCCGGTACGGTACCAGGATTGCGGTCCGTGACCAGCGTTCAGCCGTCAGGACGGCGGCTATGCCGAAGACGATCAGGCGCCGCGCCAGACGGCGCGGCCATCGTCCAGTGCGTCTCGCGCACTCCGTCCCGACACGCGCATCACGACGCGTTGACGGAGTCCTTGAAAGCCTTGCCGGCCGTGAACTTCACCGTCTTCGCCGCAGCGATCTGGATTTCTTCGCCGGTGGCCGGGTTGCGGCCCACGCGCGCAGCACGCTGACCGGTCGAGAACGAGCCGAAGCCGACGAGCTGCACGGAATCGCCAGACGTGACCGTGCGCGTAACGACTTCGAGGATCGCGTCGATAGCGGCGCCGGTGGCTGCCTTGGTCTCGCCCGTGCTTGCGGCGACTGCGTCAATGAGTTCCTGTTTGTTCATCTGCTACCTGTGTTGAGTTGAGAAAACCTGCATACCCTACCGCACAAGGGCGAAACAGGCAAATCGCGTTGCATATCGACACGCGCCTTTCGCCGTTCTGGAAAGCGCCTTGCGTTCCGTTTCAGCGATGGTCCAGATGAATAACACAAGATCGGGTCCGCGTGTTCACAAGCGGGCCGGACACGCTAAGTCCCCGGCTGGGAACGATTTATGCGATCCCGCAACGGCTTTTGCACCGTTTTAGCGCCGCGTGCGCCGTCACATGAACCAGCGGTATTCCCGGCTGCCGATCGAATTCATGAAGTCGAGATGGTCCTGGCGCCTGTTTTCGCAGTAAACCATCACAAAATCGTCACCAAGTCCCTCGCGCACAGCCGGATGCGGCCGCATGGCCGCGACGGCCGTCAGCACGTCGCAGGGAAAGTCCACGCCGCTCGTGCGGTCTTCGTTGAGCGGCGCAATCGGTTCCTGGCCCGCGTCGAGACCGTGCTCGATGCCTATGAGAATCGCGGCGAGCACGAGATAAGGGTTCGCGTCGGCGCCTGCGAGGCGATGTTCGATGCGCAGATTCGCGTCGTCGGATTCGGGAATGCGGATACACGCGTCGCGATCCTCGAAGCCCCAGCTCGCGCGGCTCGCGGCATTCACCATCGCCCCATAGCGGCGGAACGCGTTGTGATTCGGCGCGAAGATCGGCATGCAATGCGGCAACAACGCGAGGCAGCCGGCCACGGCGTGACGCAGCGCGCGCTTGCCGTTCGACGCAAGCACGTTGTGACCCGCCTCGTCGTAAAGACTCACGTGGACGTGCATGCCGCTGCCCGGCGCGTCGAGCCACGGCTTCGACATGAAACTCGCGCGATAACCGTGTTTCGTCGCCACACCGCGCGTGCTGCGGCAAAAGAGAGCCGACCAGTCCGCGGCGCGAAGCGCATCGTCGCAATGACCGAAATTGATTTCGAACTGGCCCGGCCCGAGTTCCGCGGTGATGACGGTTGCGTCCACGCCCTGCTCGCGTGCCGTGTCCACCATCTCGTGCAGCACATGGGAGAAGCGCGAAAGGCGTTCGATATGCATGTTCGCCTGATCGTCCTCGTCGTCGCAAAGCGGATCGCGCGCATATTGCGGCAGGCCGTCCTTGAGCTTCGCGTCGAACAGATAGAACTCCAGTTCGAATGCCACGACCGGCCGAAGGCCGCGCCGTGCAAATCGATTGAGTACGCGCGCGAGCACCTCGCGCGGTTCGAAGCCGATGGGTGCGTCCGTGCCGTCGGATGTAATCAGCATCTGCGCGAGCGGCTGTTTTTCCCAGCTCACGCGCTTGAGCGTGCCTGGCACGAGACGGCGCAACGCATCGGGGTCGCCGTCGTTCAGGCAGTAATCGCCGATCGGATAGATGCCGCCCTGCGTGCCGAGCAGCACGCAATTCTGCGGCAGCTTCAGCATCGATCCGGCCGCGACCTTCTCAAGCATCCCGATGGGATAGCGCTTGCCGTAGAAATGGCCGGGAATGTCGAGGCAGATAAGATCGACGTAACGTACATCGGGATTCGCTTCGCGAAACGCACGCACTTCGCTGACGAGACCGGCTGCGGGAGATGTCAAGGTAGAGCCCTCTGTTGCGCAATTAGAAACGGTTGACTGCCTGACTTTCTGTACAACTTAGTGTTTATTCTGGGCTTCATGACACGCGCCGATGCATGGCGCGCCCGAAATCAGGTGAATACCCAGAGCACCCGAGTCGGCTTGTCGCCGAGGTTCGCGTAGCTGAAGCGGCAGCGCGCCGGCAACTGGAAGCTGTCGTTCGCCTTGAGCGTCACGGGCTCATCATCGCCGTCGATCCAGATGGTCAGCTCGCCTTCGAGCACGAAGCCGCCCTGCTCGTCGCTGTCGTCAACCGGGCGGTCGCCGCTCGTGGCGCCCGGCTCCAGCAGACTGTCGAGCATCGAAAACCGCGACGACATACTGGGCGACACCAGCACATCCGTAATGCCGCTCGCGTAGTAAAGAATGCGCCGCTCGCCGGGACGCGTCACCCACGGCAACGCGCGCGGCTTGCTCACGCTGTAGAAATAGGTGGTAGGCGTCTGCAGCGCCTCGCCGATGGCAGTCAGATCCGCCACGGTCGGCCGCGACAGACCGCGCTCGACCTGCGAAAGAAAGCCGACCGAGCGGCCGATGCGCTTCGCCAGTTCGCTCAGCGTCACCTTCTTGTGTTTGCGCAGATCGCGAATCAGGATCGCGAGCCCTTCTATTTCTTCCTGCTTGTCCATGCTTGCATGCCCCGTTACACGACGTCGCGCAGGCGATACCACAACTTGCCGCACGCCTCCAGCGGCGCGGCGAACCGTTCGCCTCCCGGAAAGCGTGGATTATGAATGGCCTGGTAAATCGTGAGCAAGCGGTTGTCGCCGAGGATCGCGTCGGTAACGGCACGCGCCGCCGCGAGCGTCGGCAGCACGCCGTGCCCCGAAAAGCCCTGCAGCCAGTAGCGTTGCCCTTCGCATCCGACGTCGGGCGTCCGTCGCATGCTGATGTCGATATGACCGCCCCACGCGTAATCGAACTCGATGCCGCGCAACTGAGGGAACGCGCGTTCGAGATTCGGCCGGGTCGCCGCGGCAATATCCTCAGGAATGCCACCTGAATACGTGCACGCGCCGCCGAACAGCAGGCGATGATCGGGACTCAGACGGAAATAGTCGGGCACGAACTGGTTGTCGATGACACAGCTATTGCGCGGCAGCAGCGATTTCGCGAGTTGCGGATCGAGCGGACGCGTCGCCACCTGATACGTGCCCACGGGCAGCATACGGCTCGCCAGACGCGGGTCGAGCCGATCGATATACGCGTTGCACGCAAGCACGAGCGTGTCCGCGCGCACGGTCCCGCGATTCGTGTTCGCGACAAAACCCGAATCGGTCTCGTGCCACGACAGCACGCGGCTTTGTTCGAAGATGCGACCGCCCGCCCGCTCGACGGCGCGCGCAAGTCCGAGCGCCAGCTTCAGCGGATCCAGATGCCCGGCCTCGGGATCGTAAAGCGCCGCGCGATAGCGGCGGCTGCCGATCCACCCGGGCATTTCGGCTTCGGAGATGAAGCGCAGCTTGTCGTAGCCCCACTTGTGCGCGGCTTCGTCGCGCGCTTCTTCCAGCATGCCGACGCGGCTGCGCTTCACGGCCGCCCACAGGCTGCCGGGCCGATAGTCGACGTCGAAGCCGTGCCGGACGGGCAATTCGCGCACTTCCGACGCGGCCCAGCACATGCTGTCCCAGAGTTCTCGCGTGCGCTCGACGCCGAGCGCGCGTTCGAGCGGCCCCATATCGCACGACCAGCCGAGGAGCGCCTGTCCGCCGTTGCGGCCCGAAGCGGCCCACGCCACGCGGCTCGCTTCGAGCAGCGCGACGCGCTTGCCCGCGAGCGCGAGCCGCAGTGCCGAATGCAGGCCGCTGAACCCGCCGCCGGCGATCAGGACGTCGACGCTGCAATCGCCCTCCAGGGCGGCGCGCGCAGGCAATGCGCCCGGATACGTCCGGGCGTAGTAACTCTCTACGTGTTGGGTCGACTCGACGAACATGGCGACGTCCGTGAAAATTTGCTCTGTAAATTTCATGAAAAACTATCATGACAATTTCACGAATGCAAATCGCCGTGTTGCATCGGCCTCAAGGACGGCAGGACGCGCCGGGCACGAATTACGCGCCGCGTATGAATCTGCGCCCGATGAGCAACGGCAGCCGCAACAGAAACCCGCCGACGAGCCGCAGATGCATCCACGTCAACAGCAGGTTGTCGCGCCCGTAATGGAAATGCGACACGCCGCCCTCGTCGGCTTTGTAATAGCGCACCGGCGCGTCGATATTGATCGGGCGGACGCCGCGCCAGCACAGCCGCACGGCAGCTTCGGGATCGAAATCGAAACGGCGCATCCGCGTTTGCGTGTGCATGATCGCCGCCAGCGGCGCGACCGGATACACACGAAAGCCGTACAGAGAATCGCCGATGCCGGCCCATAACGTCTCGACGTTCGCCCACAGGTTCGAAAGACGCCGCCCCTGCACGCGCAGTCGCGGCGCGCTCGCATCGAACTTCGGCATGCCGAGCACCATCGCATCGGGGGCGGCCTTCGACGCCGCCATGAACGCCGGAATCAGGTCGCCGGGATGTTGCCCATCGGAATCCATCACCAGGGCGTGCGTGAAGCCGCACGCGGCGGCGGCGTCGAGTCCCGCGAGCACGGCGGCGCCCTTGCCCCGGTTGTGCGGCAGCACGATGACGCGCAGCCCCGGATCGCGCGCGGCCATCGCCGAAAGACGCTCGGCACTGCCGTCGGTGCTGCCGTCGACGATCACCCAGACCGGGTTCCAGTGCTCGCGCGCGACGCGTACCGTTTCGTCCACGTTCATTCCGGGGTTGTAACTGGGAATGAGGACAAGGTGACTGGACGAAACGTCGGCGCTAGCCATCGAAGCACCCTGGCCGCGACTCACGCGAGCCCGCCATTGATCTGCAGGACCTGGCCCGTGACATACGCAGCGGCATCGGACACCAGGTAGGCGACCATCGCCGCGACCTCGTCGGGGCGGCCCGCGCGCTGCGCCGGAACGAGTTGCTTGATGCGTTCGGGAGGGAAGGCCTGCTGGGCCATCGGCGAGGCGACAATGCCGGGCGCAACGGCGTTCACCGTGATGCCGCGCGACGCCAGTTCCAGCGCAAGCGACTTTGTCGCGCCGATCAGGCCGGCTTTCGCGGCCGCATAGTTGGCCTGGCCACGATTGCCGACCACGCCCGCCACCGACGCAATATTGACGATCCGCCCCCAGCGCGTGCGGATCATCGGCAGCAACAGCGGCTGCGTGACGTTGAAAAAACCGTTGAGCGATACATCGATCACGCGACGCCACTGTTGTTGCGTCATCCCGGCCATCGGGGCGTCGTCGTGAATGCCCGCGTTATTGACGAGGATTTGCACCGGCGCTGCGTCCGCGAGGCGTGCGAGCGCGGCCTGCGTCGCATCGGCGTCGGTCACGTCGAACGCAATCGCACGGGCGACGCCGCCCGCCGTCACGATGCGCTGCGCGACCGCTTCGGCCTGCGCGAGATTGCGGTTCGCGTGGAGCCAGACCTCATGTCCGGCCTGCGCGAGCGCCTCGCCGATGGCCTGCCCCAGCGCACCGCTGCCACCCGTCACGAGCGCGCGCATCGTCTCATCACTCCCATTTTCCGGTACTCCCCGTGCGGACGACGTGCAGTACGCTCAGCGCGAGCGATGCGCGGCAACATGCGCGCTCAATGCCCCGAGCGTCGCGAAAATCTTTTCGTTATCCGGATTATCGGAACGCAACTCGAAGCCATACTTCTTCGAAATCAGCAGCGCGATTTCCAGAATATCGATGGAGTCGAGTCCGAACCCATCGCCGTAAAGCGGCGTGTCGGCGGACACGGCTTCCGGCTGGATGTCTTCGAGATTCAGCTCGCCGATAATCAGCGCGGCGAGTTCCTTTTCCAGTTCATTCATGATGCTTGCAGACGGCTTGCAGACGGGATTTTGTGCGAGGGAGCGTGGGCAGCGCAGCCCACCCGGTATTCGGCCCCATTTGGATAGTATATTTTGGGACCGCTAAATTTGCGCGAATTCTAGCCGAAGGGGTACAGGCCGTATAGCGCGAAAGGTAACAGAGGGTTCGATCATGTTCCACGCCCGATTTCCCGGCGCGCATGCGCGAAACGCCTATTCCCATATCGGCGATTACCGGTCCGTCCGGCCTCCGGCTCCGTTATCTTTCTGGCGGAACCCCATACAAAAGGTTACAAAATCCGGGACCAGGCGGTGCGCCTCCACCTCGACGGCACTCTAGAATGTGACCGCTGACGCGCAGCGGCAAATCCCCGCCGATAGCGCCTTTCGTATGACTCAATGGTGTGCCTGGTGTGACCCAACGGCTCGCGGACCGGTCTAACCGATATCGCGGCCCTGCCCTGATGTATCTGGACATGCAGTACGATTTTTCCCTTTTCCTCCCTGCCGGCCCGTCCCTCTACCGCCGCCCGCTTCGCGGCGGCCGGAACGCGGCTGAGCAACCGGCGCCGACGCGCGCCGAGGTGCTCCGATGCGCGCGCTGAAGCCCATCGCGCGCGGCGGCGCGGCGTTCGCCGGATTGTTGGTCTACGAGATCGGCGCGCACCATGCGGCCGCAACGCCGGGCGAGCATGGCTTCGGGCTCGCGCTCGTACTTGCGCCGCTGTTCGCGATCGCGTTGTCGGCCGCGGCGCGATCGAAGCGGCGAGGCTCGCTGCTGCCGCTGTGGGTGCTCGCCGGTGCGGCGCTGTGGATCGCGCGCGCGCCGCTGGCGCGCCACTTCGCGTGGGGCCTCTATCTGGAGCACATGGGTTTCAACGTGGCGCTGGCGCTCGCGTTCGGCGTCACGCTGCTGCCTGGTCGCGAGCCACTGTGCACGCGGTTCGCCGCGATGATGGACGGCTCGCTCACGCCGTCCGTCGAGCGCTACACGCGACAGATCACCGTGGCGTGGACGCTCTTTTTCGTGGCGATCGCCGCGATTTCGACGGCGCTGTTCGCAACGGCCTCGATCGCCGAATGGTCGACGTTCGCAAACTATCTCGCGTTGCCGCTCGTCGCCGTAATGTTCGTGGCCGAGCACGTGTGGCGTCGCTTCGCCCTGCCGGACGTACACCGCCCAGGCATGCTGGATGCAATCAGGGCATATCGGCAGACGATGGCGCCACGCGCGGGCCGTGCACCATGAGCGCGGCCTGCGCGTAGCACGCTCCCCACAACCGTTTTTGCTGAATTCATGTCGAGTTATCCGCTGCTATTTCACCCGGCACCCGGCCGGACGATCGCGTGGCGCAACGGAGCGCCGGTTTCCGTGCACGCATTCCTCGCGGATGTCGCCCGGGTCGCCGCCGCGCTCCCGGCCGGCCGCCACGTGTTCAACGTCTGCGTCGACCGCTACCGCTTCGCGGTCGGCCTGTGCGCGACGCTCGTCGCCGGCCGGATCAGCCTGCTGCCTTCGACGCATACGCCGGAAATGGTGCGCCAACTGGCGTCGTTCGCCCCGGATACGTTCTGCCTGCACGACGCGGCCGACTGCCCGATCGAGTTGCCGCGCTTCCGGATTCCGGAGCCTGCCGCATCCGGCACGACGCCCGGCGTGCACGACGACATCGCCGTGCCGCAGATCGACGCTTCGCAACTCGTCGCCTACCTCTTCACGTCGGGCTCGACGGGTGCGCCGGTGCCGCATGGCAAAACGTGGGGATTGCTCGTCCGCAACGTGCGGGCAGCGGCCGCACGGCTCGGGTTGGCCGGTGCCGATGCCGGAATGCACACGCTGATCGGCACGGTGCCGGCGCAGCACATGTACGGCTTCGAATCGACGGTGCTGCTCGCGCTGATCGGCGGCCTCGCGTTCAGCAGCCGTCAGCCGTTCTACCCGGCCGACGTGCGCGCCGAACTCGAAGCGGTGCCGGCACCGCGCGTGCTGGTCACGACGCCGGTTCATCTGCGCGCGCTGCTCGCCGCCGACCGGGCGTTGCCGCGCGCGTCGCTGGTGCTCTCGGCCACGGCGCCGCTCGCGCCGGCGCTGGCCCGCGAGGCCGAGGCACGGCTCGCCGCGCCGCTGATCGAGATCTACGGCAGCACGGAGACCGGCCAGATCGCCACGCGCCGGACCGCGCAGGACGATGCGTGGCATCTGCTGCCCGGCGTGTGCCTCGACACGCGTCTGGAAGCACAAGGTGGCAAGCAGGGCGACAAGCCCGGCAACGACAGCGGGCCATCCGTCTGGGCGTCGGGCGGGCATATCGAGGAACCGGTGCCGATGGGCGATGCCATCGAACTGCTGGACGACACCCATTTCCTGTTGCACGGACGCAAGGCCGACCTCGTGAACATCGCGGGCAAGCGCACCTCGCTCGCGTACCTGAACCATCAACTGAACGCGATCCCCGGCGTCGAGGACGGCGTGTTCTACATGCCGGACGAAACGCCCGCGCAAGCGGGCGCGGCGGCGGGTACGGAAACGGCCGACCCTGCGGGCGGCGTACCGGTCAGGCGCCTGGCCGCGCTGGTCGTCGCCCGGCAACTGAGCGCCGCCGACCTTCTGCAAGCGCTGCGCGAGCGCATCGATCCGGCGTTCATGCCGCGCCCGCTGCGGTTCGTCGACGCGCTGCCGCGCAACGCGACCGGCAAGCTGCCGCGCTACGTGCTCGCGCCGCTCGTCGCGCAGCGCCCGCACGAGGCGCAGCCGTCGCGGGAAGACGCGGCCGGTCATGACGCGCCGCTCACGTTCACGATTCCCGCCGATCACCCCGCATTGCCCGGCCACTTCCCCGGACAGCCTGTCGTCCCCGGTGTGGTGTTGCTCGATCAGACACTCATCGTGATCGGCGCCGCATTGAACCGCCCGTTCGACAGGTACCGGGTCAATGCGGCCAAGTTTCTGAGCCCCGCCACGCCGGGTGTCGCGCTCGACGTCGCGTTCGAGATCACGTCGAGCGGCACGATCCGCTTCACGGTGAGCGCCGGCCAGCGCGAAGTCGCAAGCGGCGTGCTGTCCGCGGAACCGGCCGCGAATGGGGAAAATGCGACGCCGGACGCGCCGGACGCGCCCCAGGGAGCGGCCTGCCCATGAAGCTCAACGCATGGGCCCAACGCCGCGAGCGCAGCAACCTCACCCTGCTGCGCGTGATGGCCTGGCTTTCGCTGCGCTTCGGGCGGCCGGCGGGCCGCTTCGTGCTGCACATGATCGCCGCGTATTTCCTGCTGGTCTCGCCGTCGGTGCGCCGCGCGTCGCACCGCTATCTGCGCCGCGCGCTCCGCCGCCCGGCGACATGGCGCGATCTGTACCGGCATGTGTTCACGTTCGCGTCGACGGTTCACGACCGCATCTACCTGCTGAACGACCGCTTCGACCTGTTCGATATCCGCGTGCGCGGCGAAACGCTCGTCAATGACGCACTCGCCGGCGGACGCGGCGCGTTCCTGATCGGCGCGCACCTCGGCAGCTTCGAGGCGATCCGCGCGATCGGCCGCACCCAGCCGGACCTGCGCGTCGCCGTCACGATGTACGAGGACAACGCACGCAACATCAACGCGATCCTCGCCGCCGTGAATCCCGACGCAAAGCCGGACGTGATCAGCCTCGGGCACGTCGACGCGATGCTGAAGGTGCACGAGGCGCTCGAGTCCAACACGATGGTCGGCATCCTCGCGGACCGCTCGTTGCTGCGCGCCAGCGGCGCGTCGACGCGGTCGATGCCTTTTCTCGGCGCACCGGCCGCGTTCCCGCTCGGCCCGCTGCACATGGCGGCCATGCTGAAGCGCCCCGTGATCTTCATGACCGCGCTGCATCACGACGACAATCGCTACGACATCCACTTCGAGCGGCTCGCCGATTTCACGGACGTCCCGCGCGAGCGTCGCGCATCCGAGGTGCAGGCAGCCCTCGCGCGCTATGTCGCGCTGGTCGAGCAACACTGCGTCGCCGCGCCGTACAACTGGTTCAACTTCTTCGACTTCTGGCAGGATGCCGACGCGCACCGCCATGAGGAAACCCCGCGCGTGCGAACCGTAGTGCCACGCGAGACCTCTGACGCATGACGCCGATGCAACGCCCTCTGTCTGCCCGCGCGCGCTTTGCCGGCGCTGCGATCGCGGTGTCCTCCGCTGCCGCGGCCCTCGCGCTTGTCCTCCCGTGCAGCGCCGTCGCCGCGTCCCCGACCGGCGCCTGGACGCTCGACCGGCTGATGTCCACGCTCGCGCAAAACCGCTCGGGACACGCGACGTTCGTCGAAACGAAATACCTGTCTATCGCGTCGCGTCCGGTGGAGTCGTCCGGCGAACTGCTGTTCGTCGCGCCCGATCATCTGGAAAAACGCACCGTCAGCCCCAAGCCTGAAGATCTCGTGGTCGAGGGCGAGCGCGTGACCATCGAGCGCGGCGGCCATCGCTACACGCTCTCGCTCGATCAATATCCGGAGGTGGGCGCGTTCATCGAGAGCATCCGCGCGACGCTCGACGGCAATCGCTATGCGCTCGAACAGCTGTACAAGGTTGCGGTCGCGGGCCAGGGCGACGACTGGACACTGACGCTCACGCCGCTCGACGCACGCATGCTGAAGGTCGTCAGCACGATCACGCTCGACGGCACGCGCGACCGGCTGCAGACCGTCACGATCCGGCAAGCCGACGGCGACCATTCAGTGATGCGTCTGCGCGACGCATCGGCCCGCTGAGGCCCGCCGATCATGCTGCAGATGCCGCCCGACCTCACCGCGCCTCGACGCCTGCGCGCGTTGCTGGAGCGGCGCTCCGTGCTGCTGTGGCTGCTGTTCCTCGTCGCGTGCGGCATCGCGATCGCGCACGCGCGCTTCACGGCGGACCTGTCCGCGTTCCTGCCGCGCTCGCCGGACGCCCGCCAGCAGGTGCTGGTCGATCAGTTGCGCGACGGCTTGCCCTCGCGGCTGATCCTCGTCGCGATCGAAGGCGGCGGGGGCGGCAAAGGCGGTGACGACGCCGCGCGCGCGACGCTGTCACGCGAGGTGGCAGCCGCGCTGCGTCGCGATCCGCAGTTTGCGTCGGTCAGCAACGGCGAGCCCGCGGACAACGCACGCGACCAGCAGTTCATCTTCGATCACCGCTACCTGCTGAGCCCGATGGTCACGCCCGCGCGCTTTTCCGCCGAAGGGCTGCACGACGCGCTCGGCGAAAGCCTCGACCTGCTGGCCTCGTCGGCGGGGCTCGCCGAGAAGACGTTGCTGCCGCACGATCCCACCGGCGAAGTCGCCGCACTGGTGAGCCAGCTCGACAGCGGTGCACAGCCGGCGTCGAGCCATGGCGTGTGGGCGTCGCGCGACGGGCGCCGTGCCGTGCTCGTCGCGCAGACGGCGAGCGCCGGGTCGGACACCGATGCGCAGGCCCGCGCGATTGCCGCCGTGCAGCACGCGTTCGACGCGGCGACGCGTACGCAGCCGAATGCATCTGAATATCGGCTTCTGATGACCGGCCCCGGCGTCTTCTCGGTCCAGACACGCGACGCGATCCGGCATGACGTCGAACGTCTGTCGTCGATGAGTCTCGTGCTGGTGGTCGCGCTGCTGCTGACCGTCTATCGCTCGCCGCTCACGCTCGCACTCGGGCTGCTGCCGGTGCTGTCCGGCATCGCGGCCGGGCTCGCGTCGGTGAGCCTCGCGTTCGGCACCGTGCACGGATTGACGCTCGGCTTCGGGACCACGCTGATCGGCGAGGCGGTCGATTACTCGATCTATCTGTTCGTGCAGTCCTCGCCGGCGCGCACGGCGGGTATGGCTGGTGCGGCCGGTGTGCCCGCCAGGCGCGAGTGGATCGAGCACTACTGGCCCACCATCCGGCTCGGCGTGCTGACGTCGATTTGCGGCTTCGCGTCGATGCTGTTCTCCGGCTTCCCCGGTCTCGTTCAGCTCGGGCTCTATTCGCTCGCAGGGCTGACTGCGGCCGCCGTCGTCACCCGTTTCGTACTGCCGTCGCCGGGCAGCCATCGCCGCGCCGTGCGCGACACGTCGCGCGCCGGCGCGGCGCTCGCGCGCGCATTGCGGTTCGCGCCGCGGCTGCGCTGGCCGTTCGGCGCGCTGCTCGTGGCGGCGATCGTCGTGCTCGCGATGCATCGCGGCAACCTGTGGAGCCACGAACTCTCCGCGCTGAGCCCGGTGTCCGCGCAGAGCCTGGCGCTCGATGCGAGCCTGCGCGCCGACGTCGGCGCGCCCGATGTGCGTTACCTGGTGGTGATACCCGGTGCGAGCGAGCAGGCGGTGCTCGAAGGCGCGGAGAAGGTATCGGCGCAGTTGCAGCCGTTGGTCGATGCCGGCGTGCTCGCCGGTTACGAGAGTCCCGCGCGCTTCTTGCCGAGCGACGCGATGCAGCGCGCGCGCCAGGCGAGCCTGCCGGGCGCCGATGTGCTGACCGCACGCCTGCGCGCGGCCACCGCGAACCAGGCGATCGACGTGCAGCCGGCGCTGTTCGCACCGTTCATCGACGACGTGACCCGCGCGCGCCACCAACCGCTGTTGCGCCGCGCCGATCTGCAAGGCACATCGATGGCGCTCGCCGTCGACGCCCTCTTGACCAGGCGTGACGGGCACTGGAACGCGATGCTCTCGCTGCGCGCGCCCGCGCAGACCGGCGTCAGCGTCACGAACGTCACGAACGTCACAAGCGCCAAAAACGCTGCGCAACAGCCGAGCCTCGACGCCGCCCGGATTCGCGCCGCCGTCGAGCGCGCCGGGGTGCCCGGTGCGCTCTTCGTCGACCTGAAAGCCGAAGCCGACCGCCTGTATGTCAACTACGTGCGCGAAGACCGGCGTCTCGCGCTCGCAGGCTTCATTGCCATCGCCGTCCTGCTGCTGGTCGCGCTGCGTTCGCCGCAGCGCGTCGCCCGGACGCTGGCACCGCTCGTCGCGGCCGTGCTGGTCGTGAGCGCCGGCCTGGCGCTCGCCGGCAAGCCGTTGACCCTCCTGCACCTGATCGGCATGTTGCTGATCGTCGCCGTCGGCTCGAACTACGCGCTGTTCTTCAACAAGCCCGCCCGGGCGGCCGACGGCGTCCCGGCGATCTCGCCGCAAACGCTCGTCTCGCTGCTGATCGCGAATCTCGCCACGGTGGCCGGCTTCGGGCTGCTCTCGCTGTCCCACGTGCCGATGCTCGCGACCTTCGGGCTGACCGTCGGCCCCGGCGCAATCCTCGCGCTGCTGTTCTCGGCGATTCTCGCGCCAGCAGCGGGGCAAACGGCGGGGAAAAAAGCAGGGCAAAAAGCAGGCCGCACCGGAGTTTCGACATGAACAACCGATGGCCGCTGTCCGCACGACCGACCCACGCGGCGCCGGCTGATGCGGCCACTTGCGTCGCTACGCCAGGCATGGCGCGGCGCTGGCGACCCACGCCGCTGATCGCGGGCGCATCGGCGCTGCACGTCGGTGCAGCGGCAGCCGTGGCACTCGCTCCGGCATCCTGGCCGTGGGCGGCCGGCGGTGTGATCGCATCGCATCTCGCCCTGGTCGCAGCGGGACTGTGGCCGCGCAGCGCGCTGCTCGGACCGAACTGGACCGTGCTGCCCGAAGGCGCCGCCGGCCAGATCGCCCTCACCATCGACGACGGCCCGCATCCCGAAGTGACGCCCCGCGTACTGGATCTGCTCGACCGCCATGGCGCGCAGGCGACGTTCTTCTGCATCGGCGACAAGGCGCGCCGCTACCCGCAGTGCGTCGAATCGATCGTCGCGCGCGGTCACGCCGTGGAAAACCACAGCCAGCAGCACCGGCATCATTTTTCGCTGTTCGGCCCCAGCGCGCTGCGACGCGAGATCGAGGCCGCGCAGAACACGCTGACCGAAATCAGCGGGGTCCGGCCGCTGTTCTTTCGCGCCCCGGCGGGGCTGCGCAACCCGTTCCTCGAACCGGTGCTGTGCCGGCTCGGTCTCACACTGGCGAGCTGGACCCGGCGCGGCTTCGATACCCGCACAGGCGACGCCGCCGCCGTGACCGAACGCCTGCTGCGCGGACTCGCGCCGCGCGACATCCTGCTGCTCCACGACGGCAACGCGGCGCGCGACGCACGCGGCGAACCGGTCGTGCTCGGCGTGCTGCCCGCGGTGCTGCAAGCCGCCGCCGATGCAGGCTTGAGCTTCACGACGCTGCGCGCGGCGATCACGCCCGACGTGCTCGACTCGCCCCGCCAGAAGACGAGTTGAACCGGGCCATCTTGATAACATTCAGAGCGACGGCACCCGAAAAAACCGGGTGTCCGAGACGACGAATCAGCCACTGGAATCGATACCGTTGAAACCTCTCCTGCTCGCGCACTTCACCGCCACGAGTTGCCTCGGACGGGGCCTCGACGCCACACTCGCCGCGCTGCGCGCGGGACGCGGCGGTCTTGCGCACTGCGACTTCGAGGACGTGCATCTCGACACCTGGGTCGGCGCGGTCGACGGCGTCGACGCGCAACCGGTCCGCGCCGATCTGGCCGACTTCGAGTGCCGCAATAACCGGCTCGCGCAGACCGGCCTCACGCAGGACGACTTCGCCGGCCACGTCGAGCGCGCCATCGCGCGTCATGGCGTCGAGCGCATCGGCGTGTTCATCGGCACGAGCACGTCGGGCATCCTCGAAACGGAACGCGCGTACCAGCGGCGCGACCCGGACAGCGGCGCACTGCCCGCCGGCTTTCGCTACGCGGAGACACACAACACGTACTCGCCGGCCGCGTTCGTGCGCGCGTATTTCGGGCTGCGCGGCCCGGCGATGGCCATTTCGACCGCATGCTCGTCCGGTGCGAAGGTATTCGCGGCGGCGCGCCGGATGATCGAAGCGGGCCTGATCGATGCCGCCGTCGTCGGCGGCGTCGATACGCTGTGCCTGACCACGCTGTACGGCTTCAATTCGCTCGAATTGCTGTCGCGGCAACCGTGCCGGCCCTTCGACGTCGCACGCGACGGCATTTCGATCGGCGAAGCAGCGGCATTCGCGCTGGTCGAACGCACGACCGATGCGCGCAGCCCCGCCGCACCGCTCGCCGACGACGCCATCCTGCTGCTCGGCGTCGGCGAGTCGAGCGACGCGCATCACATGTCGTCGCCGCACCCGCAAGGGCTTGGCGCGCGCCTTGCGATCGAACAGGCGCTGGCGTCGGCCAGCCTCGACGCGAACGCGATCGACTACATCAACCTGCACGGCACGGCCACGCCGGGCAACGACTCCGCCGAAAGCCGCGCCGTCACCGCGCTGTTCGACGGCACGCCATGCAGCTCCACCAAGGGTGCGACGGGCCACACGCTCGGCGCGGCCGGCGCGCTCGAAGCGGTGATTTCGGCGCTCGCGTTGCGCGATCAGCGGCTGCCGGCCGGCATCAACACCACGCAGGTCGATCCGATGCTCGCGCCGCTCGACTACGTGCTGACGAGCCGCGCCGCGCGCGTGGGCGCCGTGCTCAGCAATTCATTCGGCTTCGGCGGCACGAATTGCAGCCTCGTGCTCGGCCGCGCCGACCACGCTCACCTCTGACGATCCGCGATGACCCGACTCAGCGCATTCATCGAAAGCGTCGGGCTGCTCGGGCCCGGACTGCCCGACTGGCCGCAAGCGGCCCAGGTGCTCGCACAACGCACGGCGTACGTGAGCGCACCCACGGCGGTGCCGCCGCCCGCCGGCCTGCCGCCCGCCGAGCGGCGCCGCACCGGACCCGCCGTGCGCGTCGCCCTCGCGGTCGGCCACGAAGCCGTGGCGGCAAGCTCGCGCGACGCGGCCACGCTGGCGAGCGTGTTCACCTCGTCGGGCGGCGACAGCCACAACTGCCACGCGATCTGCGAGGCACTCGCCGGCCACGACCGGCAATTCTCGCCGACCCGCTTTCACAACTCAGTACACAACGCGCCGGCCGGTTACTGGAGCATCGCCTCACACGCGATGACCGCGTCCAACGTGCTGTGCGCGCACGACGGCAGCTTCGCCGCAGGCCTGCTCGACAGCCTGTGCCAGGTCGCGGTCGATGCGACGCCGACGCTGCTGATCGCCTTCGATACCGATTACCCGCAGCCGATGCGCGCCGTGCGGCCGATTCCCGATATATTCGGCGTCGCGATGGTGCTGGCGCCGCAAGCCAGTCCGCGCGCGCTGGCGCGCATCGAGGCGCGGCTCACCGATGCGCCGGCCACCGTCCTCGCCACGCAGGCGCTGGAGCCGTTGCGCCGGAGCATTCCAGCCGCGCGAGCATTGCCGCTGCTCGAAGCGCTGGCCGCGCAGCGCACGGCGAGCGTGGTGCTCGACTATCTGCCCGGCACGCGCGTGCTGATCGACGTCGTTCCGCTGAACCCGGTGGAAAAAAGCGGGATCGCGTCATGACCTCGCCGCATCTTCCGCCCGCACCGCTCGGCCGCGAATGGATCGCCGCGCACATTCCCCATGCGGGCTCAATGTGTCTGCTCGACGAAGTCGTCGCCTGGGACGACGAACGAATTCGATGCACGGCCACGAGTCACCGCGATGCGCTCAATCCGCTCCGCGCAAACGGACGGCTCGCGGCGGTCTGCGGAATCGAATACGCGGCTCAGGCGATGGCGGTGCATGGCGCGGTGCTGGGCGCCGTGCGTGAGCGTCCGCGCGTCGGCTATCTTGCGAGCGTGCGAAACGTCGATTCGTACACCGAACGACTCGATGACCTCGATGCCCCGTTGACCATCGAAGCCGGGCGCCTGAGCGGCGACGCGCACACCATTCTTTATCGCTTCACGATTCACTGCGGCGAGCGCCTGATCCTGGCGGGTCGCGCTGCAGTGATGCTCGATGCGAATGCAAGCTCGAAGGGAACAGCCTTATGAAGATCCGAAAGATTCTGTTGGCCGCCGCGGTGCTCGCCACGGTGAGCCAGGTCGCGCACGCCGATCTCCACGAGGTCGGCCACGACATCAAGACCACCACCGTCAGCGCAGGGAGGAAGGTGGGCCATGCCGCGCGCGAAGCCGGCCACGCGACGGCCCACGCAGCGAAGACCGTTGGCCACGGCATCGCGAATACGGCGCGAAATGGCTATCACGCGGTCAAGCACGCGTTCCACAAGAAGGACGATTCAAGCCGGGATCAATAGAGAAAGCCACGTATTTACCGGGTGATGACTTCGCCGGCTGCGCGACCCAATACCCGCGCGTTGAAGATTGCGTCTTCCGGCGGGCGGCTCGGTCTCATGTCCCGTCCGCCCGCGTACGGTCGCCGAAAGCACGATTGGCGCGGTAGCTACAAACTTTATTGCGCGTCTACATCACCGCATGCTTCCGCTCCCCACGAAGCGCTGATGCCACGACAACGCTTCGTCGAGAAGATGCGGCGTGTGTTTGCCCACGCTCTCGCGGCAAGCGCGCTCGAAGTAATCTTCGAGCAGCGGACGATAATCGGGATGCGCGCATTGCGCGATGATGGTCCGGGCCCGCTGCTTGGGAGAGAGACCGCGCAGATCCGCGAGCCCCTGTTCGGTCACGACCACGGTCACGTCATGCTCGGTGTGGTCGACGTGGCTTGCCATGGGGACGATGCACGAAATGGCGCCGTTCTTCGCGATGCTTGGCGTCACGAAGCACGACATGAAGCCATTGCGCGCAAAATCGCCCGACCCGCCAATGCCGTTGATGATCGACGTGCCCGCGACGTGCGTGGAATTGACGTTGCCATAAATGTCCGCCTCAACCATGCCGTTGATGGCGATGCAGCCCAAACGCCTCACCAGTTCGGCGTGGTTCGACATTTCCTGCGGACGCAGCACGATGCGGCTGCGGTAGTGGTCGATGTTGCGCTGGAATTCCTCGACACCCTCAGGGCTCAGTGAGAGCGCCGTGGCCGACGCAACGCGTAGCGTGTCGGTGCGGATCAGGTCGAGCATGCCGTCCTGGATCACTTCGGTGAACGCGCTGAGGCCGTCGAAGCCCCCGTCGCGCAGGCCGCTGAGCACGGCGTTGGCGATGTTGCCGACGCCCGACTGCAGCGGCAGCAATTCCGGACGCAGCCGCCCGCGCGCGATTTCGTGCCGGAAGAACTCGACGAGATGCCCGGCGATGCGCCCGCTGACCTCGTCCGGCGGCGCGAAGCGACCGAGGCGGTCCGGCGAGTGGGTTTCGACGACCGCCACGACTTTTGATGGATCGACGCGCAGATACGGCTCGCCGATGCGGTCTCCGGGCGCGACGAGCGGTATCGGCTTGCGATCGGGCGGCAGCGCCGTGCCGTAGTAGATGTCGTGCATGCCGTCGAGCCCGGCGGGCTGATCCGAGTTCACCTCCAGAATGACCTGGCTCGCGAGATCGAGCCACGTCTTGTTGTTGCCCACCGAAGTCGAAGGAATCAGGCGGCCGTCGGGCAGGATGCCGGCGACTTCGATCACCGCCATGTCGATGCTGCCGAGGAAGCCGAACCAGGCATACTGGGCGACCTGGCCGAGGTGGATGTCCATGTACTCGATTTCGCCCCGGTTGATGCGCGCACGCAGTTCGGGATCGCTCTGGTAAGGCAGGCGAAAATCAATTCCTCCTACCTTGGCTAGCGCCCCATCGAGTTCCGGCGCGGTGGATGCGCCAGTCAGCACGCGAATGGCGAACTGTTCGCCACGGTCGTGCGCGCCCTCGATGACCCGCGCGAGTTCGAGCGGTACGGCCTTCGGATACCCCGATCCGGTGAACCCGCTCATGCCGACCGTCATGCCCGGTCGAATCAGCGCCGCAGCCGCGCTGGCAGGCATCAACTTCGACATGAACGATGGGTTTTGAATTCGTGATTTCACATCCTCTCCTTGCCGTTCCCCGGCTATGGACACGTTCGAAGCACTGCAGGCCGGGATGTGCCTCACGCCCCGCCCACCCGTTCCTGAACTTTACGCGCACCCAGTCCAGAGCTGCGAATTCTGTGCACAAATCCCTTTTCAATCCAGGCAACGGATTTTCCTGATTGATCTAAAACAGGCGAGCGGATGACTGGCTATTGGCCCTGGCCCACAAAACCGTTCCGTTTGAAACCAGAAAAATCCCGCATACAAACGTGTCACACCAGCGCCCTATCGCGGTTACCATCTGCCCAAAAGAAATCGATTCAGGATTACGGGCAGATGGCGATCAAACAGGGAATCAAACGGCGCTCCTGGTCAGAGTGCTGCATGCGGGTTCTATCGGGCTTCAGAATATCGGCGATCCGTCGCCGCCTGCTGGCGGCCGGCGCCATGGCGGCCACCCCCGCCGGCGTCGTGGTGTGCGCGGCGCTGCTGTGGGCCGGCATAGCGGCTCTGTGCGTCGCGATGCTTCTGGTGTCGTTCGAAGACACCTGGCACCATGCCGTCCAGGATGGTCAAAACCTCACGCTCGTGATCGAGCGCGATATTCTGCGCAGCGTCGAATTCTACGACCTGTCCCTGCGCGCCGTAGCTGAAGGCGCAGCCGACGAGCGCGTCATGTCGCTGCCGGAGGATCTCCGCAACAAGGTGCTCTTCGACCGCGCCGCGACCGCGCGGTACCTTGGCCCCATCACTGTTTACGCAGCCGACGGCACGGTGCAGGTATCTTCCGTCGAAACCGCCACACGCCGAACCCATCGGTCGAGCGTACGATCGTTCGTCAACGACGCCGAAAAAACGGACGCGGGCCTCTACATCAGCGCGCCCTATACGTCGCGGACCGCGGGCGGCGAAAAGGTCGTGGCACTGAGCCGGCAAATTTTCCTTCCCGATGGCACCTTCAGCGGCGTCGTGGTGGGGCGACTGAGCGTCGACTACTTCCGCGATCTGCTCGGCGGGCTGTCCGTGGGAAACGACGGCCGCGTCGCCGTGGTTGAGACAAACGGGACCATGGTCACCCGGGTTCCCGGCGACCACGATGACGTGGGCAGGGACTACAGCCGCTCGCCGGTGTTTGTGCAGTCCATGAAACACGGGTCGGGCTCCTTCGTCGCTACGGCCAGCATCGACGGCGTGCGCAGGCTCTATATCTACAGGCACATTCGCGGCCTGCCGTTCGTGGTGAGTTTCGCGCCGGCATTGAACGAGGTCTATGCGGGCTGGCGCTGGCGTGCCAAATGGGTCGCGCTTTTGATGGCGCTCGTCACCGTGACCATCGCTGCGGGCGCGTGGGCGCTCGTGAACGAGTTTCGAGGCCGGCAAGTCAGCCGGGCCCAGTTACAGCGAATGGCGCATCGCGATGCGATGACCGGGCTGGAAAACCGCGGCAAATTCGATGAAGTCTGGCGCCGCGAATTTCTTCGTGCAAAACGTACCGGCAGACCGCTGTCGCTGCTGTTCATCGACATCGACTATTTCAAGGCGTACAACGATCGCTACGGCCACCAGGCCGGCGACAAAGTCCTCAAAAGTGTCGCCCGCCACATTGCGTCACGCGTGCGCCGCCCCGGCGATCACGTCGCGCGCTATGGCGGAGAAGAGTTCGTCGTGGTTTTGCCGGAAACGGATACCTGGGGCGCTGCTTCTATCGCCGGGGAAATCCGCCAGGCGATTTACGAACTCGATATTGAACACGCTAAAAGCCCGTATGGCAGGGTCACAATCAGCATTGGGGCGGCCTCGTCGGGAGAACACGACATAGTCGACGAAATGGCCTTGATCAGAGCCGCCGACATGGCGACCTACGAGGCAAAATCGCAAGGAAGAAACCGCGTTTGCAAGCACATGGCGCCCGATGAACCCGATGCCGGTTTGCCGCAGAAGGATTCGGGGACTCGCGCCGAAACCGGCTAGCGCTCGAATTCCGTCCCGCGCACCGACTCGATCAGATAATCGACGAAAGAAGTAATTCGCGCGGAAATCGCGGTATTGCGGCAATTGACCGCATTGATCGGCTGCCGGACATCCAGCGTTTGACGAGAAAGAATCTGCACGAGCATCCCCTCGCGCAATTCGGCATCCATCTTTGCGAGCACGTCGTCCAGTGGATGGCGAAAACCGATGGTGAAGAATCAGCGATCACGATCAACCGAAATGGCCGATCATGATCGCCCGGGACCGGACTACGCGTCTGGCGTGATCGAACGGCAGTCCACCGGCGCAGCCGTCAGAACATGTGCCGCAACCCGACGCTCGCACCCATGGTCGAGCCGGAGACCTCGTACAGCGCGTTGTTGATCGACAATCCCGTGTTCATCTCGCCGCGATTGTTGACGTAGCCGACCTGGCCGTACAGCGTCGTGCGCTTCGAGAGGAAGTACTGGGCTTCAGCGGACGCCAGCAGCGAGTGGTTCGCGCCGTCGTTGCCGTCACGCGTGTAGTAGACGCCGGCACTCACGGTGAGATAAGGCTTGATACGGTAGCTTGCACCGCCGGAATAAACACTATTGCTGAACGCATGGCCCAGGATCGCAAGGTTGAAGGGCGTACTGGCCATCTTGTACAGCACATACGAGGCGTAGATAGCGAGGTCGTTCGAGAAGCGATAGCTCGCACCGAGCGTGCGGCCGATGAATTGGGCCGTGCTCGGCACCGGTGTCGACGCGGCGCTGCCGCCCTCGTTGCCGCTGTAGAGTGCGCCGGTGAGCATGAAGCCGCCGAGGTGGTAGGTCAGGCTCGCCGAATACTGACGCCCGGCCTGGAAGTTCCCTGCTGCGCCGCCTAACGCCATCATGGCGGACCCCTCGAGGCCTGCGATTTCCGGTGACGTGTAGCTAATCGCGTTGCTGTTGAAAAGACCCGTTACGAGGACGTTGTCGACGTAGCTGACGAGAGCGCTGCCGAAATACGACATGCCACGCGGATCGGTTTCGTAGAGCGAGAGGAAGAACGGTGAGTACTGCACGCCGGCCTTCACCTTGCCATACGGACTTTCTATGCCAACCCACGCCTGGCGGCCGAACAGGTTGCCGTTCGAGTTGTTGAACGCGCCGTTCGCGACACTGAAGCCGTTCTCGAGCTGGAAGACGGCTTGCATGCCGCCACCGAGATCCTCAATGCCGCGCATACCGAAGCTCGAACCCGTCGTACCGCTGTCGGTGAACGAGAACTGGTGGCCGCCATTACTGCTCAACGTGTGGCTTGTGTACAGAAGAGAGCCGTCGACGATGCCGTACAGTGTCACGCTACTCTGCGCCTGCGCCGCGCCGGCCGTGCCTAGCAGACCAGCGGCAGCGAGCGTGGACGAAAGCAGTCTCCCCCTTTGTTTCCTCTTTATCATTTCGCTATCCTTATTAGACTAGACCTGCTTACCAAACCCGATATACCGGGTCAAATGATGATCCTCATCCCCCATCTGATGGTCGATCATGACAAGACGCTTTGCATAGTGCGCGAGCGGCAACTCCCACGTCATACCGATGCCGCCATGTAGCTGAATAGCTTCTTCAGCCACGCGCGTCCCGATCTGGCCGATCGAATGTTTCGCGGCCGACAGACTTCGTTCACGCTCCACTCCCGGCGCATCCACTGCCGCAGCCGCGCCAATGGCCGCCGAACGCGCCGGCTCGATGTCCAGCAACAGGTCGGCCATACGGTGCTGCAGCGCCTGCCAGGTGCCGATCTTCATGCCGAACGGTTCGCGGGTACGCAGATACTCGAGTGTGTGTGCCTTGGCCACCTCCATGGCGCCCACTGCCTCCGATACCAGGGCCAGCAGACCATAGCCGGTTAAATGTTCAAGCGTTTCGGCACCCTTGCCTTCGGCCCCGACCAACGCATCCGCTCCCAGCGTGACCTTATCGAGGATGAACGGCACCACGCGCGGTGCACCCGCGATTGCGCATTCGTTTTCGAAGATGAACTTCTCGACCGGCGTCCCGCCGGGGCCGCCATATTCCGTCGGCCAATGGTTAGCCAGCCAGCCTTTCTGGTTCAGCGTGTGGTGCCATTGCGCCATCTCGCCACGAGTCAGGCGTTTGCCTGCGCGCATGCGTGTGGCGATGTCCTCGGGCAGCGACGCCCGCAGGAAATCCAGTACTTCAGTGCGGAACGTTTCTTCTTCGGCTGTGAAATTCAGATCCATGTCTGGCTGGTTCCTCTCGTCGGGAGTGGCCGGTCCGGGTTCGTGTCGACAACGACAGCCGGACAACTCCGGTTCAAACCTTCATGCCTGGCAAATTAAGCGAGGCGGTATTCCCGCCGTCGACCGGCAGCGCCTGCCCCGTCACGTAACTGGCATCGTCGGAGGCGAGGAAGGCGATCACCGCCGCCACTTCCTCCGGCCGCCCAGGGCGCAGCAACTCGCAGCGCGAGCCGAGCTTGTCCTGCTTGCCCAGTTCCCGGGCGCGCTCGAACACGCGTGCGGTCATGCCGGTCTCGATCAGCCCGGGGCACACCGCGTTGACGCGGACGCCCCACCGACCGAGATCGCAAGCGCTGGTCTGGGTAAGATTGATGACAGCGGCTTTCGATGCGCTGTAGGCATTGCCGCCCGCGCCCGAGCGCACACCGGCCACCGAGGCCGTGTTGACGATCGCGCCGCGCTGGCGCTCGATCATGCCGCGCGATACTCGCCGGGTGAAATGCACGACGCCCATCAGGTTGACGGCCAGGATCTTCGACCAGAGCGCGGTCTCGGTGTCGGCGATGATCGAATAGTCGCCGCCAGCAATGCCGGCGTTGTTACACAGCACGTCGATCGTCGCGAAGCGGCGCTCGATCTCGTCGATGCATTCGACCACCTCGCCCTCGTTCGCCACGTCGACGCCGCAATGCCAGACACGCGCCGGCTCCATGTCAGCCGCAATCGCGGCGAGCGCCTCCGCGTTGCGGTCGATCAGCGCGACGCAAGCGCCTTCGTCATACAGCCGCTGCGCGGTCGCGCGGCCGATTCCGCTGGCCGCCCCGGTCACGACGGCGACCTTGTCCCTGAAACGCATCTATCTCCTCCTGTCGATCCGACGAAGATCCGGTTCCCGGGACGGTCTGATGCGACTCTGACCATCCCGAGTAAATCAATCTGAACAGGACTGCCAATCATGATTACGACCAGTACCGGCGCGACACGAGTTCGGCGACGCACACCGGCTTTCCGGACCATTCGCGCTCGACAGTGGCCTCGATGGTCACCTGCGCGCCGTTGTCGAGCGGCGCATAAGAAAGCAGCTTGCAGTTGGCGCGCACTCGACTACCGGCCGGCACCGGCGCCGGGAAACGCACGCGATTGAGCCCGTAGTTCACGCCCATCACCGTGCCGTTGACACGAAACGCGCTGGCGCATAGCGACGGCAGCAGGCTCAGCGTCAGAAATCCATGAGCGACGGTCGCGCCAAACGGGCCCTCGGCAGCCCGTACCGGATCGATATGTATCCACTGGAGGTCGTCGGTGACCTCGGCGAAACGGTTGATGCGTGGCTGATCGATCGTCAACCATTCACCGACGCCAATCGGTTGGCCGACGTGGTCCGCCAGCTCGCGAAGATGTGCAAAAGCCCGCAATCGATGTCTCCTCCGACGATGCGCCGCAACCCGCTCTCATCGCCATCGTTCATTCTGTTTTACGGAATCGTTGCCTGCACAGCAGAATCTACAGACCCAAAAATGAGCCGTCAACGTCTCTTTCTATGAGGGAAAACAATACGAATTGAACCTTTTTTATGGGTAGATTCGCCTCATGACGGGGGTTTTACGGTGCATTGGAAAGCTAAATTGGCCGTCTGGTAGTTTCCCTAACGTGACTGCATGGCGGAATCTATTGCTAAATGGGCCCCGGACCGAACTACGTATTACGCCCCAGAGGTATGCGATCAGCGAATGTCGCTTGCATACCTGATCCGCGGCGACGCTCACCCGCTTTTTCGCGTACAGGAGATCCGTGTGGCTCTGCTCTTGCAGCAACTGCTCAACGGCATGACATTGGGGAGTATCTACAGTCTGGTTGCGCTCGGGCTCACGCTCGTCTACGGCATTCTTGCGATTCCCAACTTCGCGCACGGCGCGTTCTACATGGTTGGAGCCTTCGCCTCGTTTTATCTGACCACGCGGCTCGGCCTCGGCTACTGGTGGGCGATGCTGGTCGCGGCAGTCAGTGTCGCGGGGCTGGCGATGGTCTCGGAACAGCTGGTGTTCCAACCCTTGCGCGGGGGCAACGAACTGTCGCCGATGATTGCCGCGATCGGTCTGATGCTGTTTCTCGAAGCCGGGGCGCAGGCGCTCTGGGGCGCCGACTTCCACCATATGGACACGCCCTGGCCGGGCGTGATCGAGCTAGGCGGCGTGATCGCACCGATCCAGCGGTTGCTGATCATCGCGGGCGCGTTCGGACTGGTGATCGCCCTCGAACTGTTCCTGCACCGCACCGTGATGGGTTCGACAATCCTCGCGGTAGCCCAGTGCCGCGACGGCGCGGCGCTGGTCGGAATCGATCCGGGGAAAGTCGGCATGGCAACCTTCGCGATCTCCGGCGCGCTCGCCGCAGTGGCTGCCGCGCTCTACGCGCCGATCAACCTGGTGTATCCGACCATGGGCGACGTGGTGATCCTGAAGGCGTTCGTGATCATTATTCTCGGCGGCATGGGCAGCGTGCCCGGTGCGATCGTCGGCGGACTCATCATCGGCCTCGCAGAGAGCTTTGGCGCATTCTACGTGTCGCCCGACTATCAGGATCTGATCGCGTTCGTGCTACTGGTCGTGATCCTGTCGTTGCGCCCGCAAGGTCTGTTTTCAAAGGAGATGCGCGCATCATGAGGATTCTGCGCAATCACGGGTGGCTGACGCTGCTCGCGCTCGGTATCGCGCTGCCGTTGGTGGTCCGCAACGACTATTCGCTGACCGTGATGGCCACCGCGTATATTTTCGCGCTCGCCACGGTCGGGTTGAACCTGCTGACCGGCTATACCGGCCAGTTCAATCTCGCGCATGCCGGGTTTCTTGCGGTCGGCGCCTATACAGTCGGCATTCTTACTGTCGATCATCAGGTTCCCTTCTGGATCGCGTTCGTTGCAGCCGGCATCGTGACGACTGTGCTCGGCTTCTTCGTCGGGATCGTCTCGCTGCGGCTCAAGGGCCACTATTTCTCGATCTTCACGCTGTGCGTCGGTTACATCATCTTCCTCGTGATCGAGAAGTGGGACGCCGTCACTCACGGCGTGGTCGGTGTCATCGGCATTCCAGCGCCGCCACCGGTCGGTCCGGTCTCGTTCGAGAATCCGTTGCCGCTTTACTATCTGACGCTCGCTTTCCTTGCCGCGGGTATGTGGCTGATGCGCCGCATCGTCGACTCGCTGCTCGGCCGGACTTTCATCGCGATCCGCAATAGCGAGAATCTGGCCCAGTCGCTCGGCATCGACCTGATGCGCAACAAGCTGATCGCATTTCTTATCTCGACTTTCTATGCAGGGCTGGCGGGCGGTTTGTATGCGGGCTTCGTGCGCTTCATCGGCCCCGACATCGCCGCCATCGATCACACGTTCGACATGACCATGTACATGGTAGTGGGCGGCATCGGCACGCTTGCGGGGCCGCTGATCGGCGCGCTGGCGCTGCCGTGGCTGACCCAGACGCTGCAGTTCATGCAGGCCTATCGCTTCCTGGTATTCGGCCCGCTGCTGATTGTGCTGCTGATCTTCCTGCCGAACGGCATTGTTGGGCTCTACCGGAACATCACCCTGCGACGCGAGGCGCAACGCGCCTCGCAAAGCGCGCCGGTTCCCCGCGCCGCCAGCGGAGACAGCCATGCTTGAAATCCAGAACCTGACCCGGCGTTTCGGCGGGCTGCTCGCAGTCAGCGACGTGACCACGCGCGTCGAACCGGGCTGCATCAACGCGATCATCGGTCCGAACGGTGCCGGCAAGACCACGTTCTTCAATCTGATCAGCGGCATGTACCGGCCGAGTTCGGGCGCGATCCTGTTGCACGGCGACAACGTGACCGGCCTGCGCGCGGACCAGATGGCGCAGCGCGGCGTGGCGCGCACGTTCCAGGCGACCGCACTGTTCGACCAGGCAAGCGTGCTCGACAACCTGATCGTCGGCCACCGGCTGCGCACGCGTTCCGGCCTGATCGATGCGCTGCTGCGCACGCGGCGCTTTCATGCGGAAGAAAGCATGTGCCGCGACAAGGCGCGCGCCGCGCTCGATTTCGTCGGCCTCGGGCATCTCGAGGAGCGTCCGGCGGGTGATATCACGCAGGAGGAACGCAAGCGTGTCGCCATCGCACTCGCACTGGCAACCGGGCCCTCGCTGCTGCTGCTCGACGAACCGGCCGGCGGCATCAACCCGGAGGAGACCGACGGGCTCGCGGCACTGATCCGCAAGATCGCGAAGAACGGCATCACGGTCTGTCTGGTCGAGCACAAGATGAACATGATCATGAACCTCGCGGACAAGATCATGGTGCTCGATCACGGCGAGAAGATCGCTGAAGGCACGCCCGCGGAAATCCGTGCGAACCAGGCGGTAATCGACGCCTATCTCGGGAGCGAGCATGCTGACGTTCACTGACGTAAGCCTCGACTACGGCAGCTTCCGCGCACTGCACGAGGTCAACCTGCAGATCAACGAAGGCGAACTGGTGGTGCTGCTGGGCGCGAACGGCGCGGGCAAGAGCTCGATCTTCAATGCCGCGAGTGCGCTGCGCCGCATCAGCGGCGGCCAGATCCGCCTCAAGAACACCGAGCTGGCGCGCATGAAACCTGCCGACGTGGTGCGTGCGGGCGTGATTCAGTGTCCCGAGGGGCGCAAGCTGTTTCCGGGCATGTCGGTGCAGAAGAACCTGATGCTCGGCGCTTATCTGCATCGCGGCGACAAAGCCGGCAACCGCAGCCGGCTCGATCAGATTCTCGAACTGTTTCCGATGCTCAGCGCCCGCATGAACGATCCGGCTGGTGCACTGTCGGGCGGACAGCAGCAGATGGTCGCGATCGGCCGCGCACTGATGAGCCGCCCGCGCGTGCTGCTGCTCGACGAGCCGTCGCTTGGCCTGGCACCGCTGGTGGTCAAGCAGGTGTTCGACGTGATCCAGCTCATCAATCGCGCTGGCACCACAGTATTGCTCGCCGAGCAGAACGCGCACGCGGCACTGCAAATATGCGATCGCGCCTATGTGGTCGAAGGCGGACGTGTGGTCCTCGAGGGCACCTACGAAAGTCTTTCCGGCAACGAGGCGATGCGGCGCGCGTACGTCGGTGGTTGATGGTTGATGGTTGATGTACCTGCCCGGAGGCGCAACGGTAGGCGATGTCCGGGATTCCCGAAAATAACAAGCACGGAGATACGCATGACGATCAAAACCTGGTCCCTTTCGCTAATCGCGGCACTGTGCGCGGCCGGTCCGGTGGCGGCTCAAGAAGTAGTCAACATCGGTTACTCGGGCCCCTTGAGCGGCGGTGCCGCGAGCTACGGCAAGGACGTGCTTGATGGTATGCAGATGGCCGCGGCCGAGATCAACCAGACGGGTTTCGAGGTCGGCGGCAAGAAATACAAGCTCAATATCGTGGCGCTCGACGATAAGTACAACCCGAGCGAGACGGCCATCAACACGCGCCGTCTGGTACAGGAATCGAAGGCGCCGGTGGTGCTGGTGCCGCATTCAGGCGGCGTGTTCGCGGTGCAGACCATCAATCAACAGTTGAAGGTGCTGCTGCTCGCCTATTCGAGCACGCCGCAGATCAGCGCGCGCGGCAATCCGCTGACGATCCGCATCCCGCCGGAATTCACCTCGTATATGAATCCGTTCATCAAGTACGAGATGGCCAAATACGGCAAGAACGTGGCAATCGCGAATGCCGACACCGATTACGGCAAGGCCTGGACCGCGGCATTCACACAGGCCTGGAACGCAGCGGGGGGCACGATAGTGGCGGACAGCGCGATGTCCTACAACCATGCCACCGACTTCTACAGCAGCGTGAGCCGCGCGATTGCATCGAAGCCTGACGTGATGTTCGTCGGCGGCCCGTCGGAACCGACCGGCCTCGTGATCAAGCAGGCGCGCGAGCTCGGCTTCAAGGGTGGCTTTATCGTGATGGATCAGGCCAAGCTCGATGAAGTCGCGAAAACCGCGGGCGGCTATCCCCCGCTCAACGGCGCAATCGGCGTGATGCCGGTGAGCGAGGATCCGGCACCGGAGTCGAAGGCCTGGGTCCAGCGTTTCCATGCGGCGTACGGCGACCGTGTGCCGACGCAGGAAAGTTCGCTGAACTACACAGCGGTCTACGCGACCGTCGCCGCGATGAAGCTGGCCGGCACCACGACCGACGCCGGCGCGATACGGGCCGTGTTCGACAAGGCGATCAGGTCGCTGCCCGCGAACGGTAATCCGAGCGGCATGGCTGGCGTGGACGCGCGCGGCGGATTCGTGACCGGACGCGCTCCGGTGGCGGTGGTCGATGGTGGCCAGATCCGGTCGGTGACGTCGAACTGAGCGGAGTTTCGCCGGTTCACAGTTTGATGTTCCCAAGGGGGCGGCACGTCGATTCTGTGTCGATGGCGCCGCCCTTGCCCCGGTGGTCGTGAAGCCGGGGAACACCATTCAAGATGACACGTCAATGACCTGCGAGCTGGATCTTCTCGTCGAAGGCCTGCGATATACCGAGGCGCCACGCTGGCGCGATGGCGCGCTGTGGTTCTCCGATTTCTTTCTGCATCAGGTTCTGCGCGTCGATCTAAAAGGACATCTCGAGGTGGTGGCAACGGTGCCCGCCAAGCCGAGCGGACTCGGCTGGCGCCCGGACGGCACGCTGCTGCTGGTGTCCATGCATGACTGCCGGCTGCTCTCGTGCGTCGATGGCGAAACGGCGACTGTCGCCGATCTGTCGGGTTATGTGCCCGGTCCATGCAACGACATGCTCGTTGATCACGCGGGCCGGGCCTATATCGGCAATTTCGGCTTCGATCTGTACGGCCACGAGACGCCACGCGCGGCCGATTTGCTGTGTGTGATGCCCGATGGCCAGGTTCGCGTGGTCGCGAACGATCTGATGTTTCCGAACGGAATCGTGATGACACGCGATCGCCGGAGGCTGATCGTCGCAGAAACGTTCGCGCACCGGCTCAGCGTGTTTGACGTGGAGGAAGATGGCTCGCTGTCGGGCCATCGGATCTTCGCGGAACTTGAAGAGGCTTGCGGGCCGGACGGCATCTGCATTGATGCGGAAGACGGCGTCTGGATTGCAGACGCGCGCGGCAAGCGCGCATTGCGCGTGGTCGAAGGGCGTGGTGTAACGGACGTGGTCAGCACCGGCGATGCCGGCTGCTTCGCCTGCGCACTCGGAGGTGCCGATGGCCACACGCTGTTCCTCTGCACCGCGCCCGGCTTTACCGAGGCTGAAGGCATGCGCGGTGAAGGCCGTATTCTCTATACGCGGGTTGAGGTGCCGGCGGCTGATCATTGACAGGGATCGGCTCCCGCTCCATGAGCAGTGGCCAGTTCGAAACGGGCTGGCCCGGTGCCAACGACCGGAAGTCAAGCGTACAAGTCGAGACACGACGTCACAGTCACAGTCAGATATTGTCCCGAGCGGCCATTCTTGAGGCAAAGCGCGGCGATCGACCCGAAACCGCCTTTCGGATTTGCCCATAGCGGCCGTTTCAACGCATACGGCTACGCGCTGGTAGGATGCCACCCGTGCTATATGTTTTTTTCGCGCGCGTGCCATCTAACAATTTGAAATGCCCGCGATGGTACGTCTTGGAATCAATGCCATGATAGATCGCTCGGCCGTGGCATTCGAATGCCACGGCCGGCGGAATAATAGTTTTCGGGTTTCCTAGAGCAGATCTGGCGAGCAAACACAATAGTCGATATGGCTCCGCGAGGGAAACTCAAAACCTATTCGATACTACTGGTTGATTGGCTTGGCCACTGTGCCCAGGGCTGCAAGCGCCGCGTCAGACACCACTTTATGACCATGTGGTGTCGGGTGGAAAGCGTCCGAGAACAAATAGGTTTGCGCAGCGTCCGGAGACGCAATCGTGGAAGTGGTGCAAAACGCTGCGGAATTCGTAGGCGTTTGATTGGTGCAGGCCTGATCGGTTACGTTGGTAAAGCCGTAGCTAGAAGGAGCCGCAGCGATTCCAGTAAGGGTGCTGGAGAAGTTATAAAAGACCACGCCTGGAATACCGGCCACACCCTGCGATACGATGGAATTGAACTGAGTGGACCAGTTTGTTATCTGCGTCGCAGGCACTGGAGTAGCGCACCCAGTACTTTGGTAGGCGCTGGTCAGGTATTGGCGGCCGAAAGGAGACACGCTCCAGTCGAAAGCACCAGAAACGAGTACTATTTGCGCGCCGCTTGCCTTGATCCGCTTGACCTGCGCGACCAGATCATTGGCGGCCTTTGCCACTGCAGCGGTAGCAGTCTCCATCGTAGTGTTACCCGCTCCAACCCCGTTGTCGTCGCCACCCCAACAAACCGCGTCGAACTGAGCGTAGACGTCGTTAGTCCCGCCGTCGATAACGACTAACTCATTGCCCGGGAAGTTGCCATGGGCTGCCAGATAATTCGTCACTTGCTGACTGACTGGCGCAACTAGCTGATTGTTACCCACGCCGCTTTCGCTCGGGAGTTGTGAAACGCGCGCACCGCCCTCGGCATAACCGTTTCCGCCTATCACGGTTGCGGTGCCGACTGCGGTGGTAGCGCCGCCGCTGGCATCCTTGTCCATCGTGAGTGATCGATTCGGACTCAGCTTCAATCCGTAGAAGGACGCGATATTGTCTACCCAGATAGTTCCAGGGTTGATGGTGAACTTACCTGGATTGCTGGAGCTTCCCGTTGCCACCTGATATGTGCCAACGTCGCTCAAGCTGTCGCCAAAAACCGTAATAGATCGGACCGTGGTTCGGGTGTCGATATCATTGCCGCCGCAGGCAGCGAGACCGGAGATCAACGCTGCAGCAAGAAAAATATGACGCCAATTGCCGATAGTTCGAAGGCCCAATTAATGTCTCCTGATATTTCAAATTTGTTCTACGGGGATGAAAAGACGGCGAAAGTGACGTTTGAATAGACCTCTAAAGGCGTCCAACGAAATCGCTGAAATCCGTCAGCCTTGGTTCTACCCGGAAATGGATTGCGTGCGAGGTAGCGAACTGACCACCGAGCAAGAAGCATCATTACCAGACCGACCGGCCGGCTAATTATGCTGGGCTTGCCCGGACCAGGCAACTGGCGAAAGAGTAGGGTAAGCCCTCGGCGCGCAGAACCAGATATCGAGAGTCAAGAGGTTCTTCCTAGAAGCGGAGGTCTGGACATAGCCGATCAAACTGATTTCCAGAAGGAACGCACCGGAACCAACAGTGCGGATATCCTCGCCTCTAAAATGACGGTAACGCAGGTAGAACAGGCGCAAAGGCTGATGCTCAAGATGCGAGACACAGGGTTGTTTGCTGCGCTCGATCATTCCGATTGAACCGAAGGACAAGCAATGTCAGAGACGCCCGGCTGGGAACACTACATAGCAACTCGACGCGCTGGCGATTCGATTTGGCGAACGGACGACTGTTGTTATCTGCGGAAGAGTTGCTTTCGGGAAGTAGTGGAGAGCGTTTCCGTTTGGCCGCCACGCGGATTTGACAACCGGTTCGTTTGTCAACGATCTACGCCAAGATGTCGAACGGCCGCTTGTGGCCGAACTGAGCCCGACGATCTGACATCGTCTGTGCGACCAAGTCCAACTCCCTACACGTCAAGCGTTCGTCGTCATGCCACGGTCGAATCCGGTTTAAGCCAACCCTCCCGCAATTCACGTTTCATCACCTTGCCGATCGCACTACGCGGCAACGTATCGACCATGACGAGCTCAGAAAGCCGCTGGAGCTTACCCAGGCGCTCGTTGGCCCACGCAAGCATTTCCGGCGCCGCCCGCGAAGCCCCCGCCTTCAGCATCACGAACGCCACCGGCGTCTCCCCCCAGCGCTCCGACGGCACGCCGACCACCGCCGCCTCGGCCACATCCGGATGCTGCATCAGGACCTGTTCGAGATCGCTCGGATAGATATTGAAACCGCCCGAGATGATCATGTCCTTCTTGCGGTCCATCAGAATCAGAAAGCCGTCTTCGTCGAAGTGGCCGACATCGCCGGTACGGATAAAACGCTGCCCGTCCGGACTGTACCACTCCGCTTCGGCGGTCTTGTCCGGTTGCCGGTAGTAGCCGGTCATCATCGCCGGCGAGCGCCCCACCACCTCGCCGATCTCGCCCGACGCCACTTCCATGCCGTCCGGATCGATCAGGCGCATCTCGTGGCCCGGCATCGGCCGTCCGACCGTATGCAGCTTGTCCGGGAATTCGTCCGCACACAGCTCGCACGACGCGCCACCTTCGGTCATGCCGTAGTACTCGGTCAGCTTGCCCGGCCAGCGGCGCAACACCTCGGCCTTAAGGGCGGCCGCAAACGGCGCGCTCGTGCAGAACTTGGCGACGAAGCACGACAGGTCATGGCGATCGAAATCGGGATGCGCGAGCAGGCGCTGATACTGCACCGGCACCAGCATGCTGTGCGTGGCGCGATACCGCTGCGCGAGTTCGAGGTAAGCCGCTGCGTCGAATTTCGGCATCAGCAGCACCGTGCCGCCAAGCGCCAGCGTCGGAAAAAAGCTGACCAGCGTGGTGTTCGAATACAGCGGGGTCGAGATCAGCGTGACCGCCCCGGGGCCGTAGCCGCGCTCGAGACTGCGCCGCGTATAGGCAAAACGCATCGCATGCGACTGCACGATGCCCTTCGGCGTACCGGTCGTACCGGACGAATAGATGATATTGAAGGCCCATTCGGGCCGGATTTCCACGCGGTGCGCAACGGCGCCCGGCGGCGCGAGCCAGGTGTCGTAACCGTCGGGCGTGTCGAGCGCGATCATGCGGACTGGCGGCGACGCTTTCGCGGCGGCCAGCAGTTCGCGCGCCGGTGCATCGACAAATGCGATACGCGCGCCGGCGTTGTCGATCATGCCGGCCAGCGCATCCGGGGACGATGACGGAGACAACGGCGCCACCGCCACCCCGGCGCGCAAGGCGCCGAGAAACACCGCCGCATAGCCGATCGATCCCGCCGCGCAGATCGCAACCACCTCCGTTGGCTCGACGCCATCGCGCTGTAACGCGGCGGCAACCCGCTCGACCAGCGCATCGAATTCGGCATACGTCACGATCCGCCCTTCGCAGACCAGCGCCGCTTGCCCGCCTCGCGCAGTAGCGCTCAGACGAATCAGGTCGGTCAGACTGATAAACGATGCTTCGGCAACGACTGACAGCAAATCCACGAATTACTCCTCCGGATGCACGATCACCTTGCCCTTGACCTGCCGGTTTGCCATGCGCGCAATGGCATCGGTGGCTTGCAGCAGCGACACGCGTTCGGTGATGGCCGGCTTCACCTTGCCCGCTGCGAACCATTCGCCGAGCAGACGCATATTCTCCTTATGCTGCGACGGATCGCGGCGCATCGCGTCACCCCAGAACACGCCGAGGATGTCGCGCTCCTTCAGGAGCGCGAGATTCATCGCGATGCGAGGGATCTCGCCATTCGCGAAACCGACGATCAGGAAGCGTCCACGCCAGGCGGTCGCGCGCAGTGCGGCTTCCGTATACTTTCCGCCGACCGGGTCATAGACCACGTCGGCGCCACGGCCACCGGTCAGTTCATCGACGCGGCGGCGCAGATCCTCGGTCGCATAGTTAATGGTTTCGTCGGCGCCGGCTTCCCGGCATAGCGCGAGCTTGTCGTCGGTCGAGGCGGCCGCAATCACGCGCGCACCGAGCGCCTTGGCGATCTCGATTGCCGCCAGCCCGACACCGCCCGCAGCGCCGAGCACCAGCAGCGTCTCGCCGGCCTGCAGTTGCGCGCGCTGTTTGAGCGCGTGCAGCGAAGTGCCGTAGGTCAGCACGAACGCGGCGCCCGCATCGAAATCCATGCCGGCCGGCAGCGCAGTCAGGCGCTCCGCGTTGGCCAGACACTGCTGCGCAAAGGCGCCGAACCCGGTCGAGGCAATCACCGCATCGCCGACCTTCCAGCCCTGCACGCCCTCGCCCAGCGCATCGATCACGCCGGCCAGCTCCGCGCCCGGCGAGAACGGCAGTTCAGGCTTCATCTGATACAACCCCTGCACGATCAGTGCATCCGGGAAATTCAGCGAGGCCGATTTCACGCGTACGCGCACCTGCCCCGCGGCGGGTTCGGGCGCGGGTACTTCATCGACCTTCAGCGTTTCGATCGGCCCGAATGCCGTGCATAGCAATGCCTTCATGCTTGGGTGTCTCCCGAGGCTGCGGTTTTTTCGGCGTCCTGCTCCTGCAGCACGCGCCACATGATCTTGCCCGTGCCGGACTTGGGCAGTGCCGTCACGAACTCGACCAGACGCGGCACCTTGTAGGCCGCCATGTTTTCGTGCGCCCAGGCCCGGATGCTCTCGGCAGTGACGTCCGCCGATCGATTCGGATCCAGCACCACGCAGGCCTTCACCGTCTCGCCGCGATGCGCGTCGCGCGCGCCGATCACGCACACTTCCCGGATCGCCGGATGCCGGTACATCATGGCCTCGACCTCGGCCGGCCAGATCTTGTAACCGGACGCGTTGATCATGCGTTTAAGGCGGTCCGAGATAAAGAAATAACCGTCCTCGTCCACATGGCCGAGATCGCCGGTGCGCAGGAACCGCTTGCCGTCGATCTCGACAAAGGCGTTGCGCGTCGCCTCCGGATTGCCCCAGTAGCCCTGCATGACCTGCGGACCATGCATGAGAATCTCGCCCGACTGCCCTTGCGGCACCGGTTCAAGGGTTTCCGGATCGACCACCCGCGCATCGACGTCGAATACCGGAATCCCCAGGCATTGCGGCTTGGGACGGTCGGGCGGGTTGATATGCGTGGCGGCGATCGTTTCCGACATGCCGTACCCCTCGACGTACTCGATGCCAAGCTTGTCACGGAGTTTCGCGACGATCGCATCAGGCATCGCCGCACCGCCACCGCGCATCCAGCGCAGGCTCGACAGGTCGTAATCGTCGAGTTTCGGATTCGACAGGAAATCGACCACCATGGTCGAGATCGATTGCCACGCGCTCACGCGATAGTGCTCGATCGCACGCGCGGCCGCGTCGCGGTCCCAGCGCGGCAGCACCGCCACGGTGGCGGCGCTGTAGATCGCGCTGTTCATGCCGCCCTGCATGCCGGTCACGTGAAACAGCGGCAGCACGGACAGCGAAACCGAATCCGCCACGCCGCCAAACCAGTGAACACCGCCGATCGCTGTACACATCACGCTGCGGTGCGTATGCATGCAGCCCTTGGTCTTGCCGGTCGTGCCGGAGGTGTACGGAATCACGCAGAGGTCGTCTGGGCCGGCCGTGAGTGGCCCGGGCACAAGTTGCGCGTCGAGCACGTCGGCCCAGTGTTCAACACCGTGACCATCGACCGAGCGCGGGGCGCTCACGAAATCGGGCGGCGTGATGCTGGTCGGATTCACCAGGTAGTCGCTGTACGTGATCGCCACCAGATGCCTGAGCTGGTCGTCTGCCTCGCCGACCAGCGGCGCAATGCGCGAATACAGCTCTTGCGCAACGAACGCCGTGCGCGCGCCGCTGTCCTCGACGTAATGCTGCAGTTCGTCGGTCATGTTCATCGGATTGACCGGTACCACCACCGCGTTCGCGCGCAGGATGCCGTAGTACGCGATCATCCACTGCGGGCTGTTCTGCGCGTACAGCAGCACACGGTCGCCCGCCTTCACACCGCAGCGCTGCTGCAGATAGCCGGCGATACGCTCCGCCTCGTCCCTGAACTGCGAGAACGTGACGGTCGTGTCGTAGAACAGAATGAACGGTTTGTGCGGATAGCGCGTGGCCGATACTTCCGCGTTATAGAACAGGTTCGTTTCCGGCAGCGTAATGTGCTCGGGTAGATGCGACGGCCAGAAAGGCGACTGGGTGACAGACATAGGTAGATTCCGTCCTTCGTCAAGCATAAAGGGCTACAGGTAGGCGGCGAGTTCCATCTTCGCGATCGCATTGCGGTGGACCTCGTCGGGACCGTCCGCGAGTCGCAACGTACGCGCATTGGCGTAGGCGTGTGCCAGACCGAAATCATCGCTGACGCCGGCCCCGCCATGCATCTGGATCGCCCAGTCGATCACCTGGCATGCCATGGCCGGCGCCGCCACCTTGATCATGGCGATTTCCTTGCGCGCTTCCTTGTTGCCGAGCGTATCCATTTTCCAGGCCGCATGCAGCACCAGGAAACGCGCCTGGTCGATCATGATGCGGGCCTCGGCGATGCGCTCGCGCGTCACGCCCTGCTCGGAGAGCTTACGGCCAAATGCCACGCGCGACGACGCGCGGCGGCACATTGCCTCGAGCGCGCGTTCTGCACGGCCGATCACGCGCATGCAGTGGTGAATCCGGCCCGGCCCGAGGCGGCCCTGCGCGATCTCGAAGCCACGCCCCTCGCCGAGCAGCGTATTGCTGACCGGCGCGCGCACATTCTCGAACAGCACCTCGGCGTGGCCGTGCGGTGCATCGTCGTAGCCGAACACCGGCAGATGGCGCAGCACTTTGATTCCGGGGGTATCCAGCGGCACCAGGATCATCGACTGGCGGCGATGCGGATCGGCATGGTCGGGTGACGTTTTGCCCATGAAGATCAGGATCTTGCAGCGCGGATCGTTGGCGCCCGAGGTCCACCACTTGCGCGCATTGATCACATAATGGTCACCCTCGCGCTCGATACGGGCGGCAATGTTCGTCGCGTCCGACGACGCCACGCCGGGCTCCGTCATCGCGAAACCCGAGCGGATCGTACCGTCGAGCAGCGGCAGCAGCCATTGCTTCTGCTGCGCCTCGTCGCCGTAGCGCACCAGCGTTTCCATATTGCCGGTGTCGGGCGCCGAACAGTTGAACGGCTCCGCGCCGATCATCGAGCGGCCCATGATCTCGCATAGCGGTGCGTATTCGAGATTGGTGAGCCCCGCGCCGTACTGCGATTCCGGCAGGAACAGGTTCCACAGTCCCGCGGCCTTCGCCTTCTGCTTGAGCGACTCCATCACGGGTGCCGGCTGCCAGGGATTACCGGCCTTGCGCGCCGCATCCATCTCGGCTTCGAACTGCTTTTCCCCCGGATACACATGCGCGTCCATGAATTCTGTCAGGCGCTTCTGCAGATTCTTCACCTTGTCCGAGTATTCGAAATTCATTGCTATTTTCCTTTGCTGTATGGGCCGGAGATGGCGGTGCCGGTCCGTGGTTGCCGTACTCCGCTCAGCGTGCCGCGTCGATTCGCTGTGCGAGTGCCCAAGCCTGCTCGGCCAGCGGCCGTGTGCGCTTCCCGACCTCGAGCGCCATCTCACTCGATGCGTTCCCTTGCAGCGCGCGCGCGTACACGCCCTGCAGAATGCCGACGAGCCGGAACATATTGAAGACCAGGTAGTACCACCAGTCCGTCTCGGAAACTGACTCGATCGACGAATACAACACGCGCTGCCGGTAACTTTCGAAATAAGTCCGTTCGTCAGGAATGCCTAGCAATGCCAGATCCAGGCCACCCATACCCCTCCCCTGATGCATAGCTATGCGCCAGGCCATGCAGTGGTAGGCGAAATCGGCTAACGGATGCCCGATTGTCGACAGCTCCCAGTCCAGCACCGCAAGAATCCGCGGCTCGGTGGGATGGAAAATCACGTTGTCGAGACGGTAGTCGCCGTGCACGATGCGGGTCTCGTCGTCTGCCGGGATATGCTTCGGCAGCCATTCGATCAGGCAATCGGCAGCTTCGATACGCTCGGTCTCCGCCGCGCGGTACTGCCGGGTCCAGCGGTCAACCTGGCGTTCGATATAGTTGCCGTGCCTGCCGTAGTCGTCGAGACCGACCGCAGCCGGATCGACCGAATGCAGCGCCGCAATCACGCGGTTCATCTCGTCGTAGACCGCTCCGCGCTCGCGGTTCGCAAGCCCCGGCAGTCCCGCGTTCCAGAAGATCCTCCCTTCGACGTACTCCATGATGTAGAAGGCCGTACCGACCACGTCGAGGTCCTCGCACAGCGCATAGGCGCGCGCCACCGGCACGTCCGTCCCCGCCAGTGCGCTGATCACGCGGTACTCGCGCTCGACTGCATGCGCCGAGGGCAGCAGCACGCCCGGCGGCTTGCGACGCATCACGTAACGCTGGTCGCCAGCTTTGAGCAGGAAGGTCGGATTCGACTGCCCGCCCTTGAACTGCTCGACATGTAGCTCGCCCGAAAAGCCGTCGACGTGCGCGCGCATGAAGTCGCGCATCCGCCCGACATCGAATGCATGAGCTTGCGCGACCGGGCGAGTGCCGCTGAAGCTGCTCTGCACGTCTTCGATCACGTTGCCGACGCCCCGCCGTCGATGGCCAGATACTGGCCCGTCACGTGGCGCGATGCCTCGCTCGCGAAATACACCAGCGCGCCCTTCAGATCCTCGTCGCCACCGAGCCGCTGCAGCGGCGTGCGCGAGATCACCTGCTCGCCGATCGAATCAAGCAGGGCCGCCGACATCTTCGACGGGAAGAAACCCGGGCAGATCGCGTTCACGTTGATGCCGTAATGGCCCCACTCTGTCGCCAGCGCGCGCGTGAAGTTGATCATCGCCGCCTTCGAGGTGTTGTACGCGATCGTGTTCACGCCGCGCGCCATGCCCTTGAGGCCCGCGACCGAGGCGATATTGATGATCTTGCCGTGCCCGCGCGGAATCATGCTGCGTCGGCCGATCTCGCGCGTCAGGAAGAACGGCGCGTTGATATTGAGGTTCATCACCTTGTTCCAGGCATCGTCCGGATACGACTCGGCAGGCGCGCCCCAGGTGGCACCGGCATTATTCACCAGGATGTCGATATGCCCATGCACGGCCAGTACTTCGTCGACCAGCGCCGGAATGCCGTCGAATTTTTGCAGGTCGTTGACGACCGTGAGCGCTTCGATGCCACGGCCTTTCAGATGCGCTCGAGCCTCCGCCAGCTCGTCCGCCTTGCGTGCAGAGAGTGCAACCTTGCAGCCCATCTCGCCGAGCGCCTCTGCCATCTGCAGCCCGAGACCACGCGAGCCGCCCGTCACGAGCGCGACGCGTCCATCGAGTTGAAAAAGTTCCTTCACTGACATGGCATCCTCACTGGTATCAGCAGACTTCGAACAGGCCGGCGGCACCCTGACCGCCGCCGATGCACATCGTGACCACCACGTACCTGACGCCGCGCCGCTTGCCCTCGATCAGCGCGTGGCCGACCAGCCGCGAACCCGTCACCCCGTAAGGGTGGCCGACCGCGATCGCTCCGCCGCTCACGTTCAAACAATCATCAGGAATCCCTAATTTATCGCGGCAATACAGCACCTGCACCGCGAAGGCCTCGTTCAGTTCCCACAGGCCGATGTCGTCCATCTTCACACCGGCACGCTCAAGCAGGCGCGGGATCGCATACACCGGGCCGATTCCCATCTCGTCCGGCTCGCAGCCGGCAATCGCGAAGCCCCGGAAAACGCCGAGCGGCTGCAGCCCGCGCTGCTCGACCAGCTTGCTGCTCATCACCACACAGGCCGAAGCGCCGTCCGAGAACTGGCTCGCGTTACCCGCCGTAATCACACCGCCGGGCAGCGCCGAACGGATCTTCGACACACCTTCGAGCGTCGCGTCAGCGCGGATGCCTTCGTCCGCCGAAATGGTCACTTCCCGGGTCGTGAGGCGGCCGGTCGCCTTGTCGGCCACCGCCATGGTGGTCGTCATCGGCACGATCTCATCGTTGAACCTGCCGGCGGCCTGGGCGGCTGCGGCGCGCAGCTGGCTGCGCACGCCGTATTCGTCCTGCGCTTCCCTGGAGATGTTGTAGCGCTTTGCCACCGTCTCGGCGGTCTGCAGCATGCTCCAGTACAGCGCGGGCTTGTGCTCGACCAGCCATGGGTCGAGCCTCATATGCCGGTTCGTCTCGTTCTGCACGCACGAGATGCTCTCGACGCCACCCGCGACGATCGCCGGCGCGCCTTCGAGAATCACGCGCTGCGCCGCCATCGCGATGCTCTGCAGCCCGGAAGAACAGAAACGGTTGACGGTCACGCCGCCGGTTGTCACCGGCAGGCCAGCGCGCAGCGCAATGGCGCGCGCGACGTTACCTCCGGTGGTGCCTTCGCTGAGCGAACCGCCCATGATCACGTCTTCGATCTCGGCCGGATCGAGGCCTGAGCGCGTCACCGCGTGCTGCACGGCATGCGCGCCGAGCGTCGCACCGTAGGTCATGTTGAATGCGCCCTTCCAGCTCCTGGCCAGGCCGGTACGCGCGGTGGAAACAATCACTGCGTCAATCATGTCGATATCCCGTCAGTTGAAAGTGCGGCCTTCTTCGGCCAGCTTCACGAGCAGCGGCGCGGGTTGCCACCACGCATCGGCGCCCGGCTCCGCGGCAAAGCGCTTGAGCGCGCGCACCACGTTGGCGAGACCGACGGTATCGGCATACAGCATCGGACCGCCACGATGGCGCGGGAAGCCGTAGCCCGCCAGGTACACCACATCGATATCGGAGGCCCGCGCGGCAATGCCGTCCTCGAGAATCCGCGCGCCTTCGTTGACCAGCGCGTACATGCACCGCTCGACGATCTCCTCGTCGCTGATCTTGCGCGGCGTGATGCCGGCATCCCGGCGAAACTGCTCGACGATGGTTTCGACCACCGGATCGGGAATCGCATCGCGCTTGCCCGCTTCGTAGCGATACCAGCCCGCCCCCGTCTTCTGCCCGAAGCGGCCCGCCTCGCAGATCGCATCGGCCGGGACGCGCGGCTGGGCCCCCGGGTTCTCGGCCTCCCGGCGCTTGCGGCCGGCCCAGCCGATATCGAGACCGGCCAGATCGCCGACGCGGAACGGCCCCATCGCCATCCCGAAACGCTGAAGCGCCCCGTCGATCTGCTGCGGCAGAGCGCCCTGCATCAGCAGCAGGTTCGCGGCCGCGCCGTAGCGCGCCAGCATGCGGTTGCCGATAAAGCCGTCGCAGACGCCGGCCACCACTGCGGTCTTGCGGATCCTCCTCGCCAGACTCATACAGGTCGCCAGCACGTCCGGCGCCGTCTGCCTCCCGCGCACGATCTCGAGCAGCTTCATGACGTTTGCGGGACTGAAGAAGTGCAGACCGATTACGTCCTTCGGCCGCTTCGTGAACGAAGCGATCTCGTTCAGGTCCAGCGCCGAAGTGTTCGACGCGAGGATCGCGCCGGCCTTCGCGATTTCATCGAGGCGCGTGAACACATCACGCTTGACGTTGATTTCCTCGAACACAGCCTCGATCACCAGATCGACCTCCGACAGCGCCGCGTAGTCGAGCGTCGGCGTGATGCGCGCGAGGCGCTCTTCGAGCTGCTCCTGTGTGAGCTTGCCCTTCTTCATCGTGGTCTCGTAGTTGCGACGGATTGTGGCGAAACCGCGATCCAGCGCCTCCTGACCGGTTTCGAGCAACACAACCGGCACACCGGCATCGACGAAGGCCATCGTGATGCCGCCGCCCATGGTGCCGGCGCCGACCACGCCGACCCTGCTGATCTCGCGCAACGGCGTGTCGGCCGGCACGTCCGGCAATTTGGCAGCGGCCCGCTCGGCCGTAAAGATATGACGCAGCGCGCGCGATTCAGGCGACGCCAGCAGGCCCGCGAACAGTTCCCGCTCAAGCTGCAGGCCTTCGTCGAACGGCTTGCCGACCGCGTTCGCGACCGCTTCCACACACTTGAGCGGCGCCGGGAAGGCCTTCGATGCGGCCGCCACATTCACGCGCGCGAACTGCAGGAACGGTTCGGCGTGCGGGTCCTTGATCCTGATGTCGCGCGCCCGCGTGGCCGGACGCTTGTCGGCCACCACCTGCCGTGCCAACGCGACGGCCGTGTCCACCACGTTCGACTCCACCAGCTCGTCCACCAGCGGCGTTCCGGCAAATTGCTTCGCGCTCACCCACTGTCCCGACACGATCATGTTCAATGCAGTCTCGACGCCCACCAGACGCGGCAGACGCTGCGTGCCGCCCGCGCCCGGCAGCAGGCCGAGCGTGACCTCCGGCAGACCGAGTTGAGCATCGCGCCGCGCCACGCGGAAATGACAGCCCAAGGCAAGTTCGAGGCCGCCGCCCAAGGCATGGCCCGCGATCGCCGCCACCACCGGCTTGGGCGAGTCCTCGAGCGCGCGAATCACCGCGGGCAGATGCGGCGCGCTCGACGACTTCGGCGTGCCGAACTCACGGACATCCGCCCCAGCACTGAAGTTCTGCTCGCCGCCCGTCAGCACGATGGCTTCGATCTGCGGATCGTCGAGCGCGCGATCGAGCTGCGCGAGGATCGCGGTGCGCAATGCCAGCCCCAATCCGTTGACCGGAGGATGGTCCATCGTGATCACAGCAATCGAACCGCGTTGTGCGTACCCGGCAGCGCTATTCATCGACATGGAAGCCCCTTCAGAAAAGTGAGCGATGTCGCAATGCGCAATCCCGATAAGCCCGCCCGATATCGACGCGGGCCATGGATTCTGCATTGCAGACACAACAACCGCATTGCAGGATGCTACCGCACGTAAATGGGCACGCAAAGCGCGCAAAAGCTGGTGCAAACCCCTACAGAGCCTCTAACGACGTGATTTCCAAAGGAAAACGCAGAAAACCGTCTCCCAGTTGATACGACTCCCATCAATGATTCTGCATTGCAGATTATCATTCCAAAAATAACCACCACGGATGACCGATATGCGCGACTCTACGATCGTTGACCGGCGTGATCTCGAATTCCAGCTCTTCGAGCTTTTCGACGCCGGATCACTGACGCAGCGACCCCGCTTCGCTGAGCACAATCGTGAAACCTTCATGGCCGCGCTCGACGCCGCACAGGCGATCGCCGAGGAGAAATTCGCGCCGCACAACCGGACCAGCGACGACCACGAGCCGCAATTCGACGGCCAGCGCGTCTCAATCATCCCTGCAGTTCGCGAAGCGCTACAGGCGTACTGCACCGCGGGCATGCTGGCGGCAGGCAAAGACTACGACGCCGGCGGCATGCAGTTGCCCGCACTCGTGTTGCATGCGGTCCAGTCGCTCTTCAAAAGCGCGAACATTGCCACCAGTTCCTATGTCGGTCTGACTATGGGCAACGCGAACGTGATCGAGCGCTTCGGCTCGCCCGCGCAAAAACGCAAGTATCTGCAGGCACTGCTCACGGGACGCTTCTTCGGGACCATGGCGCTGACCGAACCGCAGGCCGGTTCAAGCCTCGCCGACCTGACCACACGCGCCGTGCCGCGCCCCGACGGCACCTATGCGCTCACCGGCAACAAGATCTTCATTTCCGGCGGCGATCACGAACTGAGCGAGAACATCGTCCATCTGGTGCTCGCGCGCATTCCGGGCGGCCCACCCGGCGTCAAGGGGATTTCGCTGTTCACGGTGCCGAAATATCACGTCAACGACGACGGCTCACTGGGAGCGCGCAACGATGTCGCGCTGGCTGGCCTGATCCACAAGATGGGCTGGCGCGGCACGACCTCGACCATGCTGTCGTTCGGCGAGCGTGGCGAATGTATCGGCGAACGGGTGGGTGAGCCGCACCACGGCCTCGCCTATATGTTCCAGATGATGAACGAGGCCCGTATCGGCGTGGGCATGGGTGCGGCGATGCTCGGCTATCGCGGCTATCTCGCCTCATTGCGCTACGCCCGCGAACGCGCGCAGGGCCGCCTGCCCGGTGAAAAACGACCCGATGCGCCGCAGGTACCGCTGATCGAACACGCCGATATCCGCCGCATGCTGCTCGCGCAGAAGGCTTATGTCGAAGGCGGTTATTCGCTATGCCTGTATGCCGCGCGCCTCGTCGACGAACAGCACACCGCGGACTCGGACAGCGCGCGCAACGAAGCCGGGCTGCTGCTCGACCTGCTGACGCCGGTCGTCAAATCGTGGCCGTCACAGTGGTGCCTCGAAGCGAACAGCCTCGCGATCCAGATTCACGGTGGCTACGGCTATACGCGCGAATATCCGGTCGAGCAGTTCTACCGCGACAACCGGCTGAACATGATCCACGAAGGCACGCATGGCATCCAGGGGCTCGACCTGCTCGGCCGCAAGGTCATGATGCACGACGGCATCGCGCTCACGCTGCTAACGCGCGAAATCGACAAGACCGTGAAAGACGCCTGCCACGACGCGAACGTCACCGCCGAAGCCGAGGCGCTCGCCCACGCCTGGCGCGAGATCGAAACCACGGTCGCGACGCTGCGCCCGGTGCTCGCCGGGCAGGCCACACGAGTGCTTTCACAGGCCAACGCCTTCCTCGAAGTGTTCGGTCATGCGATGGTTGCGTGGCTGTGGCTGCGCCAGGGGCTTGCCGCCTCGCGCGCACTAGCCAGCCTGCCGGATGCCGGCGACGAAGCGTTCTATCGCGGCAAACTGCACACCTGCCGCTGGTTCTTCCGGCACGAACTGCCGCGCATGCAGGCGCACCACACCCTGCTGCGCCGCCTCGACGATACGGCATTGACGATGGCGCCCGACTGGTTCTGACGAGCACACGATGACAGCCGACACCCTCAGCATCCTGCCGGAAACGGACGGCGCGACCCGCACGGCGCCGGTTCCGCCCGGCTATACGAATCTCGAAGGCGGCGGCGCGTATTTCCGCGCGCTCGGCCCGCTCTATCAACGCCGGGGCGAAGACGGCAGCATCGTAATCGCGCTGCGCGTGAACCACGATCACGCCAACGTGATCGGCGTGGCGCACGGCGGCATGCTGCTGACGCTCGCAGATAGCGCGATGGGCATCAATCTGCATCTGTCGGCCAGCGGCGAACGGATGAACCGGTCCGCCGTGACCACCACCCTGTCGAGCGAATTCCTGTCCGCCGCAAAAATGGGCGAGTGGCTTGAAGCGCACACGCGGATTCGGCGGCGCGGCAAGCGCATGATGTTTGTCGATTGCACGCTGAAGGTCGGCGAGCGCGAAGTGTTGCATGCGAGCGGCACGTTTTTGCCGATCTGATTTCACGTCCACGTGAAAAGGGTCGCATCGATGCGGCCCTTCAAGGATTAGCGATAACGTTGGCGCTCAGCGGTCCTTCAAGGTGTCTTCAAGTTGCGCGATCACGCGCATCAACCTCGGCCTGATTTCCTCGAGCAAAAACTCCTTCGTCAGATTGAACGACGGGCCGCCAACGTTGATCGCCATCACCGGCAACCCACCGCCGGGCTGGAACGCGCGGGCGATGCCGTTCACGTCGGCTTGCCAGTCGCCGAACGAGCAGGTGACGTTGAGCGTGCGATAGTCTTCGATACCGCGCTCGATACCGCGCTTGATCCCGGGCCACGCTACGTCGTCGAGTTCGCGAATCTGCTCCATGACGTCCGTGCGTTCGCGCTCCGCGACTGCGGCGAGCCAGGCGCGACCGATCGCCGAGGTCGCGAGCGGAATCCTCGAACCGACGTCGAGCGTCAGCGCCAGCGCGGACGAACTGCGGCAACTCTCGATATAGAGCATGGACAGACGGTCGCGCACGCCCAGCGACACCGTGCCGTGCGAAAAATCTGCCAGTTCCTGCATCATCGGCCGGGCGATCTTGCGCGCGTCGAGGCGCGCCAGCATCGAACTGCCGAGCGCGAGGCACGCGGTACCGAGGCGATAGCGGCCGCTGTCCTCTAGATGGATCAGATAGCCGAGTTTCGTCAGTGTCATCGTCAGGCGCGAGACCGTCGAACGTGGCAGCTTGCAGCGCTGTGCGATTTCCTGATTGGTCAGCGCCGTATCGCCGCCACGAAAACAGGCCAGCACGTCAAGCCCGCGCGCGAGCGCCGTCACGAAGTGACGGTCCTCCTTGTGCGCGGCCGTGACGCTCTTCTTCGTCTCGGTATCTACCATAGATCGCAAAATAAAATATCAGCCATTCAAGCGTTTTTCGTATTCCAGCACATCTTCAGCGCCCTCTCCGTAGGGCGACGAATGCCCAAAGTCCGGACCCGGATGGAAAGAGTATACCGAACCCCGATCATGCGAGCCGCACGCCAAAATCGTATTCTGCACTGCGGATGCTTTGCTGGCTGTCCATTCTAGACTTTAAGCTGAGGATTGACGCAAAAATCCGCGTGCGCGAGTACCGGATAGCCAGCTGCAATGGCGGCTTTGAGATCCTTCAGACAGTGTTCGCGAATATGCACGAAAGTCCTGTCGTGCGCGCCCCCGGAAGCAGCATCTTCCCGCGCATCGACCGGACCAGCGCAACGCAGCACGAACTGGCAGTCCGGAAAGACGGGCACGAAAAGCCGACTCGCAACGGTCGGCTTTTCGTTTCCGACCATTCCAGCGCACCGTTTCACGTGGTCGAGGATGCAGGCACAGCGAGCCGAAGGCAACGCTACAATTGCGAGAGTAGTTGAACCTTATGTGTAATCTCGTTCGAGAGTGGCGTTGGGCAGAATATTATCCGTATTACGGCTTTAACCCGGATGAGCGGCATAAGGACATGCGCGACATGATCGAGCCGCGCATGTGGATCGGAGGCTACTACGCCTCAGCTTTAAGGCCGCTTGATGTAGAAGGACGTATACGAGCGGTCAAAACCTTCCAGCTCCTTGTACGCGAAGCCATAATAATTTCTCAGTGCGTAACCTAACTGGTTCAGATTGGCGTATGAAAAGCCGCCCCTGGCGGAATCGTAATACAGATACTCGTCCTTCAGGTAATCCGGGTTCTTGAACAGCCGCTCCACAAAACCAACGTGCCCAACGTTTGTACCACTAAGGAAATTATTCTTGAAAGTAAAAGATATCATTGCAAACTTCGGCGCCCCACCAAAGTTATTGGTTTGAGGATTAAATCCATGCTTCAAGGCCTCATAGAGTTTCTGGCCGTCCCCGGTTATATATCCCAGCCGTCTTTCGTAACCCGGTATCTCTCTTGAGTCGGCGCGGGTCCCTGCGGTCCCATGTTCCGTCCGGTTCCATTCCGCCTGCTGTACCTTTTCGATTTCGTTCAAAACACGCGCGCGCATTTCCGGATTACGTCGATATGCGGAATAGAGGAAAGTCGAAGCGGTCATCAGATTCAGTCGCTCCGGCGTCGCGGCCGCCATTCGGGCGACCTTCATCCCTAAACCGAAGCAGCCGGCCTGGTTGCCGGCAGCATCGCGTATCGCGCTTGACGTAACGCCGTTTTGCCCAGTCGCGGGGCGGTAAAGTGCATCGGCGGCGTCTCCTATGGCGGCAGGATACGCTGGACGTAATTTAATCGCGTCAGTTTCTATATCGTCTAGCTCCACCGGTCCGACATCTTCCACGTCACTGAATTTGTCCGCTGGATCGTCCGACCCGGACGCGGAATCCGGCCGCGGCGAAGGTTGCTGGCGATCCGGCGTGCTTGCCCGACTGGAACCGGGACTGGAACCTGCCCCGGCCGACGGCTCCGTTTGAGTCGCTTGCGTTGGCATCTCCGGTTGCGGCGCATTATCGTCAGGGGGACTAATTGCCGCCGGCGTGCTGATGTCGTGCGTTGCGCCATCGTTGGATCCTGACGCCAGGCTGCTTTCCTCCTGCGGCCCTAAATCCTCTATATCGCTGAATGCGTACGTTGGATCGTATATGCCGGACGGAGAATCCGGCCAGGAATAAAACGGCTGAAGAACCGGCGGGCTTCCCCAATCGGAACTGGAACTCGACCCCGGCGACTGCGCCGTTTGAGGCCACTGCGTTTGCATCCCCGACGGTCCCGGCCGCGGCGAATCATCCTCACGAAGCTTCTTTGCAGGCGGTGCGCCGGAGTCGGCGCTTCCGGCAAGTCTGGATCCTGACTGCTCGGGCGCGAGCGGTTTTTTACCGGTGCTGGTTTGAGCCCCTGCGAGTACGCCCTTTCCGCCGATGCCCTCTGCCGCAGGAACGTCCGATGTGCCCGAGCGGCCTGAGCCCGAAGGTCCCGTCGCCGGATTGGCGCCGGGCGCGGAGTCAGTCCCGGTACGCGGGAATTTCGGCGGTCTCGTCGGGCCCATCGGAATGCCGATCCGCCCGTCATCCAGCTTCCAGGTTTTCGGGCCTCGGGGCGGCGACTTCGGTTGCGGTGTATCGGGCACGCCCAACGAGCCAGATTTTCGCTGGCCCGTGCCCGATGAACCTGCTTGCCCTGGCGTGGAGCCGCCGGCGCCGGCGCCTGCCCCTTGCTTCGATTCCGGGTGATACGCATACCTCGTGAACGTCTCCGGATACAACTCCCCTTTGTCCTTGTAAGCCGTATGGATGTATTGGTCTAAAGCCTTGCGAGACGACCCTTCTGTCCGGTATGTAAACACCCCGTTGTTGGGGTCAAATATCTGAAATCTCCCGCCTTTCAAACGCTGCTCCGCGAGCAGGGGTCCGTCTTCCAGCGACTTTCCGCCTTTGTCCTTGACGCCCATTTTCATCAAGGCCACATCTTTTGCCTTCAGTTGCTGGACGTCATCTCCCAACTGTTTTGCTAACGCTTGCTGGTTACCTTGATAGTGCTTGCTATAGTCCAGATTGTATTTCTGAAATTTCACTGGATCTGCATAATTTCGATTGCCATCTATTTTTTCAAGGATCTGCTTTCTGGTAGCGCCAGTCTTTTTCAAATCGCTTTTAATATTTTTTATCGCCGACGATAGATTCCCCCCGCTGCGATCCATGCGTTGCATCGCTTCGCCGAAAAGACCTTCGGATCGTGCCGCACGTTTGCCTTTGATAAGGGCGGACTGGTCGAATCGCGTATAAGAATGCGCTGTTGACGCCAGAGCGTCGCCACCCCGATCTGGTCTGAATTTCGCCGCCCTGCCGGCCCCCTTGCCCGGCAATCCCGCAGCCTGATTTCCGCGCTGACTTTTCGGCAGCCTGCCTTTACCATTAATCGGCTTATTTTTAACAGGAGTCTTAACTTCGGCGATGTTACGAGACGGCGATTGCGGATTTTTCCCCGAAATTCCCGGTCGTGGACTCTGGTTTCCAGAAGGCGCACGTGGCGAAAGACCTTTCGCATCGATCAAGACACTTGTGAGATCCTCCGTAGTGGGCTTTTCCCCCGCCATCGCCTTACCGGTGAGTCCAGCATAAAATCTGGCCTGCCCCCAGACGGGGATGGCGTATTCCGCATATCCTCCCGCTTTTTCAATTTTTTCTTGAGTCTCCGGCGACGCACCGGCGTATTTTCCGACTAATCCCCACGATTTGCCCAACGGATTACCGCCGATTTCATAAAGTCTTTCTTTTGTCTTCTCCGAGGCGCCCGCCGCATGGGCCACCATCTCCATGGCGGAGCCTAGCGGATTCTGGGCTTTTTTGCCGACCGTCTGCCAAAATACGTGGCCATTCTGGAATTGATCGGCTTCGGCCCGCGTCGGAAAAACGTGCAACTTCCCGTACGCATCCTCTACCGCATAACCGGCTGTGTTCTTACCGTTGTGGTAATAGTTGAATTCCCGCGAACCGTACTTGAGTTCAAGATTAAGCAACTTGTCAGCAAGCTCACGCACCCCTTTTTCGTCAATATATGACGGCGCTGCTTTTCTCGCAACCTCAAGGAAATAATCAAAAACAGGGTGGGTATCGTAATTTCGTTTTCCACCGATATCGCGAAGATAGATCGTCGCCGTGTCGGCGTTCGATGTCATCAAATCGGATCTCAGTATGTCATCCTGCTGGATTTTGTCCAAAGCGGTTTGTTTTTCCTGATCGCTATAGGTCCAGCCCAGTGTTTTTTCGATATTTTTCCGCTCATTCTCCGGCATACCATTATATTTATACCTCGCGGTGGCCCTTGCAAAATCGGAAACCGGCTGCTCGCCTTGCATACCAAGAATATTTCTGGTTGTGGGATCATCGAGGTAATCCGGCTCTTTCCCAAGCACCTGCCGACAAACTGAATCACCGGGTTTGTCCGCCAAAAACTGCTCCAATGCCATTTTCGCTGTGCCCAAGGCAGAACCATCCTTTGTCTCTTTTCTTTTAACGGATACAAAATTCTGCGCATTATCCACGATACGCGCCAGCTGGTTCATTATGGAATCGACCAGTTCGACATTGTATCTTTGCCCCGCCTCCGATTGAGAAAGTTTGTTACACCCCTCGTCCGGCCCTTCCAGATTGATCATGATTCTCTTGCGGTCTTTCAGATTTACAAAAGCCGAAACAGGTGGCCCTTCGTTTTCCGGCAGAGGCTTGCTTTTATCCAGTCGCTCGAAAAATGTCGTATTGTTATAGCCGGAATCACGAAACAACCTGAATCGACTCAAAGCCTCGGCAGACAAATTCGCCAAACGATCGTATGCCTGCGTCAAAGCACGGTCATTAGTCGTATTGAGGGAGCTCTCCAGCGCCTTCAGCACATTACTTTTCTCCGCAGGATCGTGGAGTCGATTGTTGGATGCGTTTAACCGGTTGAAAACTTCTTCAAGCGAATTTTTTACTCTTTGAAAACGCAGTTTGTCTTCCGGACTGTCCGCCGACTTCTCCAGGCTGCTCAAGGAATCATATTGCCTGACGTTCTGCGGGCCGGCGATTGCGCCCATCGCATCGTTGATTTCATTAGCCGCTTCCGTCGCGTTGCCCGGCGGGAATTCGGGAATTTTGAATTCTTGTTGTTTGCTCGAATTCACAGCCGGCCCCGAAATTGGAGCCGTGGGCCGCCGAGGAGGCACCGGTTTCGATGAAGAAGCCAGCGCGGATGGCGCAAAGAGCAGCGACAGTGCGACGTTCATCCCCGCAGCCTCGTCGAAGTCGTTGCGTTCGTCCATCGACCTGCTAACGAACGCCTGGCCACCTTCCGCCCCTACACTAGCGGCAAAGTTCCCCGCCGACAGAGCCCGGCCAATCGGTTTGATAAAAGGCGCGGAGCCTGAGTTTTTTAGATCGTCCAGCCAGATTTTGCGTTTATCGTCGTTATTGGAGATTTGAAGCAGATCCTCTTTGTTTCTTTGTTCGGTTCGCTCTGCCATATCATGAAATACATCGCCGCCAATAGTTTCCGCTCCCAGGTCGATGCTATTCCGGTCCCATTTTTTTGATGCGAGATTGTCGAATCCCTCATCCACACCTGTTTTTGAAAAAATTCCCCAGTTCCCTTTGCTGCGATCATATATTGAAAAATGGGATGCCAACTCCTGGCGCGCAACGGGATCTTGAGTTTGACCGACCACCCAGTCTTTTAGCGCATTCTCATTTTCAAAGTCATAAAATGACTGCTTTTCTCCCGGAATATAGAGAACTTCCCGGCCGTCCTGCCCAGAAAAGCGCAAAATATCCGTGGCCGAATAGCCATTGATATCAAGCCTGCGAACCTGCGCGGAAGGATCCGGATTGGCCTCGGATGCCATCTGGAGGATTTTTGCAGGCTCCTTAAGTGGAACATTGCTCGCGCCTCCATTCATGGCAAGCTCATAGCCATTTTTTGTAAGCTGACCATCGAGCACCGCTTTTTTTGCCAGCGAGCAAAATTCGGTTTTTGCCAAGGTTCGCCACGTGGGCTTGCACGTCGACCAGAATGAATCCTGTTTCTGGATCATATGCTGCTCCAGATCTCCCTCCTTGAACATCTTTCGCAAATCCGATGGCAGAATCTTGATTTCGTTGCTCGCCCCATATGTGTTTGCGTCGGAATTATTTTTATATAAGCCGAAATACATGTTCAATACGTCTGAAGTATCCTCTTTCCATGGGCCGTTATAATTTTTCAGAATAAAATCCGTTAGCGTCGTCGATTCTTTCATTTCGTTATTCTTATGCTGGAAACCGGTGACGCCGTCATTGCCGTCCTGAAGCGCCTCCGCTCCGGCAAACATACTAACGAAAGTTTTATCCGGGTCGATATCCTGATTTGTATTGTTCTTTATTACGTCCCTGATGAAATTGCTGGCTTGACTACGGAGATCGGGCGGTGAATTATCTTTTATGAACTTAGCCCGTCTATAAAAATTTTCAAATTGCCCCTGCATCGCCGATGAAAATAGCGTCGGATCGACATCGATCAGAGCGATGGCGGGTGACCCAATAGCAGAGTGCAACGGCGTCGATTGTTGGCGCGGCTGTTCATTTTCGGAATTCGTATTCCGCTTGACTCGTGAAAGCGGATCCGGCATGAAATTCGCCGCGCCCGACTCTTCGGCCGGTTTAGACGGGTTGGAATCGCTTTTCAGACTGCCAGTCTGCTTCTGGTTGCCAGACGGCTTGATTTCAGTGGATTGCGAAGAGGACGCATCGGCCTTGGGAGCATTTTCGGGCTGTGTGGGATTATAAAATCCGGCAGGGTCTTTATAGACATTAACTTGCATGATATTCCTCGAATGACTTCGTGCGGCACGGCCGGAGCGGGCAATGCGACGCACACGCAGCGAGGCGTGCGCTCGCGGCGATGGTTGGCGGAATGAGGCGAACGTGAACGGCCTGAAGTCGCGCGTCACGTTCGGCTGCGCGGCGCTCTGGCCGCGAGCAGGTTCTCAGGATGGCGTTGCCTGCTTGCTGCTTCGCCCAGCGGCAGTCTTCGTCCGGCTCGAAATCAGTCGGCGCTTTATGTACGCCTTCATCAAACAGTTCGAGGGTTGCCAGATTCCGAAGAGCCGAAAACGCCACGGCGAAATCGACGTTGTGCCCGCATTCGCTCGAGGAGGATTTGCGTATCCGGATCCCGAAGAAAGCATGTGGATGCCCATATCGACACTCCTGCCTGATTGATCGACGACACCAAACTACATTCCGGGACAGGCATCCGTGTGATGACCCGATAGAGACGGCGACGCTAATGTTCCATTACCGGATTGGCATCTCCTCCGCATCCTTCTAATTTGATTCGATATCCCAATTATTTTATTGAAAATTATCCGGGCGCAAATTTGCACTCCCATTTTCGCCCAATCTGAAGGACGGAATAGTTGCGATATCTCCGACCATTGCCTGCACGTTCAATTCATGCCCGAGCAAGGCACGCCACGACGATCGCTACGACTTGCGCATGGTCCCGAGAACCTTGCTGATCCCTCGTGAAAGCCGTGCAATTTGTCTGTACTGCTCGATCATGTCGACGGCCAACTGGTAATCCAGCACGTCCGACTTCTGAGCGAGCTGCACGTTGCCGAGAATGCTCTGCCGTGCCTCCGAAACGAGCGCCTTGATCTCGGGCTTGGTGCCGACCGCTTGCGGCACGGCTTTGTCGTCCACCTCGCCAATCATCTCGACGACCTGCGCAAGATTCTGTATCACGACATTTGCAAAGCGGGAGTTCGCAACTTCATTCAGGCGCGTGAGTTCGATATTCTGCGTCAACCGCTGCTGGCTCACGGACACCAGATTGGTCCCGACTATATCGCTGATATTTTCGAGGTTCGTTACGATCTGCGTAAAACCGACCAGACGCAAACCTTCCTCTTCCGAGTGCTCGTCCTGCGAAATCAGCCCGACGTAGTAAAGAATTTCCGCGGCGAGCCGATCCGCTTCCCTGTCCCGATCGAGCAGCGTATTGATCTCTTCGATGGACCCGTTCACGACGACGCTTACGCCACCACGCACGATTTCGACGACCTCATTGCCAAGCCGGCTCAATTCCAGCCGGACGCGTTGAAGTCCCAGCGAAGGCATTTCGAGCGCCGATGTGTCGAGATAGACCGGATCGCCGAGCGGTTTCGTCTCCGGAGTCCGCGTGCGGACGATCATTCGCGCAAACCGCGCAATCCAGTCCGAGAACCAGATCAGCACGAGCGTATTCGCCACGCTGAATATCGTGTGCGTATTCGCAACCTGGCGTGGTGTTTCCGCAGCCAGCCTCGCAACGCCTTGCAGTTCGGGAAACGATGGCGAGACGAATCGTGCGAGATCGGCCATCTGCGGAATGAAAAACGCCCAGACGACAACGCCAAGCGCATTGAATATGAGGTGAACGACGGCGACCTGAATGGCTTCAGCCGATTTTCCGATCGCGGCAAGCAACGCCGTCCCGCACGTGCCCACGTTTGCGCCCAGAATCAGCGCGATGCCCGCTTCAAGCGGCATCAGCCCCTGCGAGCCCAGGGCGATGACGACGGCGAGCGTGGCGGCGGAGCTTTGCACGACCGCGGTAAAGACGGCGCCCACCACAATGCCGAGCAGCGGGTGCTCCATGTTCTGCATCGCGTCGATGAAAGGCGGGAAGGTTCGCAGCGGACGCGTGGCGTCGCCCATGAACTGGATGCCGAGAAACAGGAGGCCCAGCCCCATCACGACTTCACCAATCCGGCGAATTAGCGCGCGTTTGGCGAACGCGTACATGACGAAGCCGATCGCCAGTATGTACGGCGCCAGTCTGGAAATGTCGAACGCAATGATTTGAGCCGTGAACGTCGAGCCGATATTCGCACCCATGATCATCGGCACCGACTGCGTCAACGTCATCAATCCCGCGGAAACGAAACCGACCATCAGTACGGTCGTGATCGTGGACGAATTCAGCAGCGCAGTCACCGCCGCGCCAGCCAATACGCCACGGAAGCGGTTTGCCGTAATCGCGCCGATCCACGCTTGCAGTCTTGAGCCGGCGATGGCCTTAAAGCCTCCGGTCATGAATTGCAGCCCAAGCAAAAAGAGCGCAAGTCCGCCGACAAGGAGGCCGGACATATGGACCAGGTCCAGCCTTGCGTATTCGATAGCCGAGGGATCGGGAGTCATCGTTTTGCGCCTCGTGTCATTGCGTACACACCCTACCGGCCGGCTTCATTGTTCACACGCCCTCGTACCGTCCCGCCCGTTCAATTCCAGGCCGGCACGACGGGCGCCGCGTTTATCCGGATCGCGAGCGTCAATCCGCCTATTCTGTTGCAAAACAGGAAAACGGCGCGGATTGCGGTCCAGCGCATTACCGGTTCCGCCGAACGTTGTGCCTGCCACGTTGCGCAGGAATTCGCTGGACGTTTAATCGGCGCGCTCGCGCATTGCACCGCAGCAGCGGAGCCAGGGGCACCTGCGGTACTGAAGACACGACGAAATACTCCCCTTTTATTTGGCCCTTTTGAATTCGTCGTTGCGCTGCGGGAATGCCGTGCTCGTCGAGATATTTATCTTTAAGTCACGTTTAAGCAGCCGTGCGTACCTTACGCGCTACTTCGTCAAACTTCCTGTTAAACAAAGCCATGAGTACTAGCAAATATCGGCGCGGCAGCCTGGTTGCCGGCGTTGCAGTTGCGGTCGCCGGAGCCTATTTCGTCGGCCACGAACGCGCCCGCGCCGATGAGAACATCGGCACAAAAACCGCTTTGGCCACGCCCGCATCGGGTCTCGTTGCCGGTAATAATCAGGCCCCGAATTTCTCGGCGATCGTTGTGAAGTATGGCCCGGCGGTCGTGCACGTCGAAGCCAAAAGCGACGAAGGAACGAGCGACGGCGGACATGCTGGCGCGCTGGGATCGGGATTCATTGTCAGCCAGGACGGCTACATATTGACGAACAATCACGTCGTCGAAGGCGCGGACCGCGTGACGATCAAACTCACCGATGGCCGTAAATTCCCGGCACGGGTGATCGGCACCGACAAGGCGAGCGACGTCGCCGTGCTGAAGATCGCCGGCAACGGGCTGCCGACCGTCAAGATCGGCGACCCGGCGAACAGCCAGGTCGGCGACTGGGTCGTCGCGATCGGTTCGCCGTATGGCCTCGACAACACCGTGACGTCCGGCATTATCAGCGCGAAATCGCGCACGCTCTCCGACGAGAGCCCGACCCATTTCATCCAGACCGATGTGCCCGTGAATCCCGGCAATTCCGGTGGTCCGCTCTTCAATCTGAACGGCGAAGTCATTGGTATCAATTCGATGATCTATTCGCGCACGGGCGGCTTCCAGGGGCTCTCGTTTGCGATCCCGATCGATGAAGCCATGCACATCAAGGAGCAGATCGTTCAGACCGGGCACGCATCGCACGCACGCCTCGGCGTTGCCGTTCGTGCGATCGATCCGTCCACGGCGAGCCAGCTCGGACTGTCCTCGACGCAGGGTGCGCTCGTCGCGCGAGTCGAGCCCGGCAGTCCCGCGCAAGCAGCGGGCGTCGCGGAAGGCGACGTCATCGCCGCGCTCAATGGCCGCGAGATCGCGTCGCCGTCGGACCTGCTCGCTCGCGTGTCGCAACTCGAACCCGGCGCGAGCGCCAAACTGACCGTGCTGCGCAACGGCACAAAGCAGACGCTTGCGCTGGTTCCCGGCGGCGACCCGGCGGCAAGCCGCCCCGCGCCCGAGGCGCGCGCACAAGGTCAGGCGCCCCGTCCGCGCCTCGGCGTTGCCGTGCGTCCGCTCTCCGACGACGAAGCGTCGCAGATCGGCGCCGACGGCGGCGTGCTCGTCGAGCGCGCCACGGGTCCGGCGGCCGCCGCGGGCATCAACGCTGGCGACGTGATCATCGCGGTCAATGGTGTCGAGGTGAGCAACGTCGAGGAGTTGCAGCAGATCATCGCGCGCACGCGTAACCACGCGTCGATCGTGGTCTATCGCGACGGTGAGCAAGTGACGCTGCAGGCGGAACTCGGAAACGCTCGCGCGGGCTGAACGCGCCGCACATATATTGCGGCGACGCTGCTTAGGGAAAGGGTGCGTGAATTCACGCATCCTTTTTCTTTGCGTGACGATCAGGCAAAGGCGTCACCCGCCCGAATTCGCCTGAGTCGCGGGCGCGGCCGCAATCCGCGCTTTCGACCCGAGCATCTGTCTCGGCAGCGTCTCACGCGAGAGCGACCATATCGAATACAAAACGCCTTGCTGACGTAGCGCGCCGACCGCCGCCTGGATATCGCCGCGCCTGAAGGCCTGGAGCGCATCGGCAACTGCGATTGCGCCGTGCATCAGCACGCTCGCATGGCGATAACACGCCATCATGCACGCATTACACGGCTGCGTTTCGTCGGGAATACGATCCAGCTCGAAAACCGAACCCATCGCCTCGGGCCACGCCTCGCAGCGCCAGATATCGAGGTTCCAGTCGATATAAAAGTACTTTTTCCCGCCTATGCACGGCACACGCTGCTCTTCGCCGCGCACGAATCTCTCCACCTCGGAGAGAGCACTGGACGGGTCGAGCACGCGATAGTGCCGCTTCATGCGCACAATCGCGCGCAACGCATCAAGCAGTTCTTCCGTATCGAGGTCGATCAGTTTCGACGTTTCGTCGTAGACGAGCGAAGTCGATCCGAACGGTGCGCGTCGCGGATAGGAGAATGTGACGGCGTCGAATCCAAGTTCTGCGAGCGCATCAGGAAGCGCGTCATAACGGACCAGCCGGCTGACGGTCACGGAAGCGCAGGTCGAGATACCGTGCGCGCGCGCTTGCGCGAGGCCCGCTTTGATACGTGTGCCAAGTCCGTTCAGCCCTCGGTTCAGCTCGTGCTCGCGCATGTTGGGGCTATCGATCGAAACCAGCAAACGCTTGAGTCCCGCTTGCGCAAGACGTTCGACATGGCGCGCAAGAAACCATCCGTTGGAGATGAGGCCGCACTCCATGCCGGCCTGCGAAGCCAATGCAACGAGCCTGTCGATATCCGGATGAAGAAGCGGCTCGCCGCCCTGAAACGTCACGTACTTGATACGGCGTCTGCGCAATATGGGCAACGCGCGCACGAATGCTTCAGGATCCAGATAGCGTCGAGGACCCACAAGTTTTTTGTCGCGGGAAAAACCGCAGAAATCGCACGCGGCGTTACAAACGTTGGTGACGGAAATATCGCAGACAGCGGGAAGAAAATTGCTTCGTACAGAGGTACCCGTTTCGGGTACAGGCGGTTCCGATAGCTTCATTTGCGCGTCGCCCCATTCACACCCATTCAAAGGTTACTCACGGGTTACTGTCCAGACTGCCTCGCATCATGCTGGCGAGGGATGAGATGAAGCAGCAGGCGTAGTTCGCCCGGGAAATGCGCGATCAGTCACTCGCATCGTAGATGCGCCATTGCTCTCGCGCAAGCTCAATCGAGCGTTCACGTCTGAACGAAAAACTGCAAAGCGCGTTGAATTCTTTCACTCGATAAAGAGTGCGAAAGGATGTTGAATTATTCGATTGCAAGAGGGATAGACGGTGCGTACCGCTCATGCGGATGACCTCAGCTATGGGTCGCAACCACCGCCTTCCGATGTGGATTCACCGATCCCCTCAATGCGGGGATCGATCGAATAATGAGCTTTTCGACCTCCACGACGAGGAAGAACACGATTGCTCCGGCGACGAGCCAGACCCACGCCGACAAAGGCAAACCTTTCGTGTCGAAGACAGCCTGAAGCGGCAAGGCATAGGTGAACAGAAGCTGTAGCACCACGACACCGGCAATTCCATACCACATATAAGGATTGCCCATGTGAGCACGCACGGATAACGACGAATTGAGCAGATACCGGCTATTGAAAAGATAAAAAACCTGGCCGAGCGTGATGGCATTGACCGCGGCCGTGCGCGCCATCGGATCCGAGGCGCCCTGCGACTTCATCCAGAAGAAGGTCACGAGCGTATAGAGCACGAGCGCCGCACCGACGAAGAGAATGCGCCAGATGCCGAACGGCGTGACGATGGGCCGGTCGATTGCACGCGGCGGCCGGCGCATGACATCGGCCTCATGGGGCTCGAACGAGATGGCGAGGCCGAGCGCGACGGACGTAACCATGTTCACCCACAGGACCTGCGGCGCCGTGATCGGCAGCGTGAAGGCAAACAGGATCGCAACGGCGATCACGACACCTTGGGCGATATTGGTCGGCAGTACGAACAGCATCGCCTTCTCGATGTTGTTGTAGACCGTGCGCCCCTCCTTTACCGCTGCGGAGATCGAGGCGAAGTTGTCGTCGGCGAGGATCATCCCCGCGGCCTCCTTCGTGACCTCGGTGCCCTTGATGCCCATCGCGACACCCACATCCGCCTTCTTGAGCGCGGGTGCATCGTTGACACCGTCGCCGGTCATCGCGACAACCTGTCGATTCGCCTGAATGGCCTTCACAAGCCTCAGTTTGTGCTCGGGGCTCGCGCGGGCAAAGACATCGACATCGCGCACGCACTCTTGCAACGCCGCGTCGTTCATCGCCTCGATCTCGGTGCCGGCCACGGCCGTCTTGCCGTCGCCGATGCCAAGCATTCTTGCGATTGCCGCTGCGGTGATCTTGTGGTCGCCGGTAATCATCGTCACGCGGATACCGCCGCCGGCGCATTCCCGCACCGCTTCGATCGCCTCTTTGCGCGGCGGGTCCATGAGGCCCACGAGGCCGAGCAGCACGAGCGTTTTCGGCAGATGCTGCGGCCCGAGACCGCCGCCCGCTTCGAGGCCCGGATCAGGCAGCCACGCGAGCCCCAGCACGCGATTGCCCCGCGCGGCAAGGCGGTCCCCCTCCCGCGCAAAGTGATCGCGATCGAGCGCCACCGGACCTTGCGCCGTCTGCTGCCGGTCGCAATGTTCGAGGATCACTTCCGGCGCGCCCTTGACCAGCAGCATTTCGCCGTTCGCCGAGCGGTTCAGCGTCGCCATGAACTTGTGTTCGGACTCGAAGGGGATGGCGTCGATGCGTGGTGCGGCGGCCGTCTCCGCAGCACGGTCCATGCCGAGCTTGGTCGCGAACGGATAGAGCGCGGCCTCGGTCGGGTCGCCCTCGACTTTCCATTTCCCCTCTGTTTCGAAGAGTTCGGCGTCGTTGCACAGCAGGGACACGCGCCCCATCAGCGTGAGCACTTCGGGCGCGGCGCCGATGCGCGTGCCCTCTTCCCTGACCTCGCCTTCGGAGGCATAGCCGTCGCCGGTCACGTCATAGGCCGATTCCGCCGTCACGACGGACGTCACCATCATTTCCATCAGCGTCAGCGTGCCAGTCTTGTCCGAGCAGATGCGCGAGACGGAACCCAGTGTCTCGACGATCGGCAGCCGGCGAATGATGGCGTTGCGCTTCGCCATGCGCTGCACGCCGATTGCGAACGTGATGGTGATGAGCGCCGGCAGCCCCTCCGGAATGACCGATACCGCAATGCCGACGATCGCCTGAAATAGCTCGACGAAGGTCATGTGCCCGAGCCAGTGGCCCCACGCAAAAAGCAGCACGCTGACGCAGACGATAACCGCCGTGATGACGTAACCGAACTTCTTGATCTGACGAAGGAGCGGCGTCTCCAGCACGCTGACCTCGGCGAGCATCTGATTGATGCGGCCGAGTTCCGTCTGGCTTCCCGTCGCCACGACGATGCCCGTCGCCCGACCGGACACGACCATCGTGCCCGAAAAGGCCATGTTTTCACGGTCGCCGACCGTGGCTTTCGCCGATACAGGCGCGGTCGTCTTCCCGGTCGGAACGGATTCACCCGTCAACGCAGCTTCTTCCGTGCGCAGGTTCCTGGCGTCGACGAGGCGGATGTCCGCTGGAATCTTGTCGCCCGATTCGAGCAGCACGATGTCGCCCGGAACGACATCCTCGGCGGGAATGAGACGAACCGCGCCGCCACGCAGAACGCGTGCTTCCGCGGAAAGCATGTTGCGAATCGAGTCGAGCGCCTTTTCGGCGCGTCCTTCCTGGATGAAGCCGAGCAGCGAATTGAGGATGACGACGCCGAAGATGATCGAGGCATCGAGCCATAGGCTCAGCATCAGCTTGACGAAGCCGGACGCCAGCAGGACATAGATGAGGACGTTATGGAGCTGTGCGAGAAAACGTGCAATCGGCCCGCTCTTCTTGCCCTGCGGCAGGAGGTTTGGACCATGAGTGCCGAGCCGCTTCGCCGCTTCCCCGGCATCCAGACCTTGCGAAACATCGACGTCGAGCTGCCGCTCGATCTCGTCCGCAGGTTTCGCATGCCACGCCGTCGTGTCCGCCCCTGACGCCGCAATCCCAGACAAGCTCATACGTCTCTCCTGATTGCAGTGATTCCGGTTCAGGGCACCTGCCCCAACCGCGAGGACAGCTTTATACCTGATCGCCGCCCGTTTAATTCCGGCACGCGAGGGGCAAATTCCGGCGAGACCGGATACGGACTACCGCGCTTTCCAGTGGCGCGCCCTTCGCCCGTCAATGTGGCAAGCCCCCTGGCGCACCTGGTGCAGGCTGACCGGGTGACGCAGCCGATACGCTGCCACCCGGTCCCGCGCCATGGATGCGCGTGTGCAACCACGCATCGAAGGCGACCTGCACTTCCGCATGGCGCAGGGCGAAGTCCACCGTGGCCTGGAGATAACCGAGCTTGGTGCCGCAGTCATAGCGCGTACCAACGAACTCGTAAGCCAGTACTTGTTCGTCCTTGAGCATCGTATGAATGGCGGGCGTCAACTGAATCTCGCCGTCCTGGAGTGGTTTCAGCGCTCGCAAATGTTCGAAGATGCTGGGCATCAGCACATAGCGCCCCGCCACGCCGAAGCTGGAAGGCGCGGCTTCCGGCAACGGCTTTTCCACGATGCTGGAAACGGCGATTACCCTGTCGTCCCAATGCCGCCCGTCGATTACGCCGTGACTCGACGCGTCGCATGATTCGAATTCCTCAACGGCCAGAACCGATGAGTCGTAATGGCTGAAAATATGAACCATCTGCGCGAGAACCGGTGGCTGCCCGGCAAGCAGATCGTCAGCAAGCACGACCGCAAATGGCTCGTCTCCGATCAGCTTCTCCGCACACAGCACGGCATGGCCGAGACCAAGCGGTTCGGCTTGCCGTACGTAGACACATTCGACCTCGGGGGGCTTGATGCTTTGCACGAGTTCAACGAGGTTCTGACTTCCACGCGCTTTCAATACGTGCTCGACCTCGTAGGACTTGTCGAAATGATCTTCGATGACCCGTTTGCCGCGACCGGTAATAAATATCAGCTCCGTGATTCCCGCGGCTATCGCCTCTTCAACGGCGTATTGAATGAGCGGCTTGTCGATGACCGGCAACATCTCCTTCGGACTCGCCTTCGTTGCCGGTAGAAAACGCGTATCGATTCCCGCCACGGGAAACACAGCTTTATGGACAGCCAGCATGATGGACTCACCCTTTCTGGTAGAGGGGAACAGGGCGGCCATCGCGCATCGCCGGGATGCGGCGAGCGTGCAGCCGCCTCGCGCGATCCGCCGGCCCATGGCCGAACCGTCCTCTAATGCACTACGTTAGCCAACCTCAACGTGCGTTCGCCGGTACCAATCTGTCGTGCCGATAACGGTCATCGATATTTCTGAAAAAACCGGCACCATGAATGAAAGATGGATTTCAATTCAGACCCTCAAAAAAATAAAGTCCTGGCAATTCCGATAACACGTTACACATCGGCAAACTATTCCGCTCTTTCACGATAGTCCGCTGCTGAAACGAGTCCATCTCCCGGAGATCATTTGCAATCTTGCGGACGATAGTGGCAAACCCGAACCGTCCCGCGCAATTAAACGCTCAATGCACGCGATTCATCTGTCGTGCATTTTTTCAGTCGATCAGGCAATGAGTCGAAGCTTTAGGCAATATGTACCATAAAGCCTGCGTTTTCATTGTAGAACCGCCGCAGCGCTAAAACCCGCGGCGTGCGTAAAAGAGAGCTCGCCCGGAGAACGCCTGAGAACCTATCCCGGCTCAACGGCATCAACGAGGACGTTTCTTAACAACGCGCGAACACCCGCTTTAAACCGGGCCATTTCCACCCACTAACCATCGCGTCGATCACATTTCGCAATTGCTGTATATTTATCGGAAGCAGATTCAAGCAGTGTATTCCCGGCAAACTCGATTCATTAAGCGTCGGTCAAATTGACATAAAGCGCGGGAATTTTCACGACGGAGGCGTAATGACCGACTGGTCCGCCCGGATCCGGGAATTCGTCGATGAAATCGCCGCGAGCGTCGCAGTCATCGGACGCGGCGGGATTGGGCAACTCGTCATCGCCGCCTGTAACGATCAGTTCATTGAGATGACGGGTGGCTGGCGAACCGGCGTCAAATCGTTACCGGTGCCCCTCGACACGCTGATACCGAATTATGCGCGCAACGAGTTTCGGCAAATACTTCAGGAGTGCTTCGATACGGGGATCGCTCGCGAACTCGAGCAGGCCTATGACCTGAGGGACGGGACGCACTGGTGGCGCTTGTCCTTGAAGCCGTTCAGGCACGTCGAGGGTGAGGTGGCGAAGTTTGAAATCCTGGTGACGGGCCTCGAAATCACTTCGAAGATGTTGTTGACGCATGAACTGGAAGTCAGCACCTCTCGCTTCCGGTCTGTCGTCGACGCCGCCTATGACGCAATCATTACGATGGACCAGCAGCATTGCATCACGCTCTTCAATCGCGCGGCGGAAGATCTTTTCGGCTACTCGCCAGCGGAAATGCTCGGGCGACCGATCACGGAGCTGCTACCCGAGCGTTACAGGGCCAATCATTCACAGTACGTGCATCAGTTCGCGCGGTCTCCGGTACGTTCACGGCAGATGGATGAGCGCAACCGCGTGTACGGACTGCATCGTGACGGTACGCTGCTGCCGGTCGAGATTGCGATATCGAAGATCAACGTTGGCGGATTGATCGAATTCACCGCGGTCATTCGCGATATCGCCGATCGCGTCCGATTGATGGATCTGCTTCAAAAGCAGGCCGTGACGGATGAGCTAACCGGTCTGCCGAACCGCCGCGAGTTTACCGATACCGTCGAAAGCATCCTTTTCACGGATCAAACGCTTTCGGTTTTTATCCTGGACATCGATTTCTTCAAGAAGATCAACGACACCTACGGACACGACATCGGCGACGAAGTGCTCCGCGTTCTTGCGAAGGTGGTCATGGGGACCGATAGACGTATCGGTGTATTCGCGCGCTGGGGCGGCGAGGAATTCGTCGCGGCGATGCCGGGGTTGGCTGTCCAGCAGGCGCAGGCCGTTGCGGAAGAGCTAAGAGCGACGATCGAACAGCAGAACTTCACGCATGCGTGGCGGCTCGGCCACGCCATTCCCTTCACGGTCAGCATCGGCGTGACCGAACGCCTGCCCGGCGAGCGCGACGTGACGGAGCTCGTGAAGCGCGCCGATCAGGCCTTGTATCGCGCGAAGGAAGGCGGACGCAACCGGATCGAGGTCAACTAGCGCAGGCGCGCGCGCTATCGTTGCGCAAACGAAAGAGCCCGGCATGGCCGGGCTCCGCGTCAAAACGTCAGAACGTTTCCCAGTCGTTTGCATCCGATGTGGCAGGCTCGGCCGCCACGGCGACCGGCTTTTGCACCGGCCGCACCGTCGCGGATGCAACCGCCGCTGTGGGGCGAGCGGGCGTCGAAGTCGCGGCGATCTCCCGACGCCGCGCCAAGCCCTTGTTCGCGGCCGCCGCGCCCCCCGCGGAGATGGCCGGCCCGGTGCGCGCGATGCCGCCGCTGCCGCTGCCTCCGTTAAACCGGAAGATGGACACGGCGTCGCGCAGCGTCGTTGCCTGGTCGTTCATCGCCTGCGCGGAAGCCGCCGCTTCCTCGACCAGCGCCGCATTCTGCTGCGTGACCTGGTCCATCTGCGCGACCGCCTGATTGACCTGTGTGATCCCCTTGTTCTGCTCTTCGGACGCCGCCGAGATCTCGCGCACGAGGTCCGTCACCTTCGTCACCGCCAGCACGATTTCGCTGATCGTGTTGCCGGCTGCATGGACCTGCTGCGTGCCCACCTTGACTCGCTGGACCGACTCTTCAATCAGATCCTTGATTTCGCGCGACGCCGAAGCGGAGCGCTGCGCCAGCGCGCGCACTTCGCCCGCGACCACCGCGAAGCCGCGGCCCTGTTCGCCGGCGCGAGCCGCTTCCACGGCTGCGTTCAGCGCGAGGATGTTGGTCTGGAACGCGATGCCTTCGATGGTCGCGATGATTTCGGCCACCTTCGCCGAGCTTTCCGCAATCCCGTCCATCGTGCCGACCACCTGCTTCACTGCGTCGCCGCCTCGCTGCGCGATTTTCGACGCCGAGCTGGCCATTTCCGCGGCCTCCCGTGCATTCCCGGTATTCTGGTGAACCGTGCCGGTCAGCTGCTCCATGCTCGATGCGGTTTCTTCGAGGGAGGCCGCCTGCTGTTCGGTACGCGACGACAGGTCCGTGTTGCCCGCCGCGATCTGCGCGGAAGCGACCGAAATGGTTTCCGCGCCTGTACGGATGCTCCCCACGGTGCGGGCGAGGCTGATGTTCATCTCGTCCAGCGCTTCAAGCAGCTGGCCCGTTTCGTCGCGGGAGTGCGTGCCGACGCGGTGAGTCAGGTCGCCCTCCGCCACGGCCGACGCGATCATGACCGCCTTGCCGATGGGCGCGGTGATGCTGCGCGTAAGCAGCCAGCCGAGGCATCCGCCCAATATCAGTGCGGCCAGACAACTGCTGCCCAGCAGGTAGCACCCGGTGACGAAAATATCGCGAGCGCGCCCCCGCTCCTGCCTGGCGGCGTCATCCGCCCGCTTGCCCAGCTCATTGACCGAATCGACGTAGGCCTTCATGGCCGGCGTCATCCGGCCGGTGACGATCGCATTGAGCTGAGCCTGGTCGTCCGGATTGTTGTGCGCCTTGAGGTCGAGCGCGGCCTGACGCGCCTCGCGAAACTTCGCCGCATTCGCGCGGATGCCGTCGAGCATCTCTTTGCCGCTCTCGGTGAGGCCGTGGTTCTGCAGTTCCGCAATGATCTCGTTGTCGCGTTGCGTTTGTTCGTCGGACTTGGCCATGATGCGCTTGACCTCGGCCTGGTCGTTGCCGTGAATCACCGAGGCCATCATTTCCTCGTGGGTGTTGAGGATGCCGACCCACTCCGTCGTCAGCCGCGTGCGAAGCATCGCTTCGCTCATCCCGGTCATCGACGACCTGATTTTCCACAGCCCGTACAAGCCCATCCCACCCATGAGTGCCATTAGCACGAGCAGAACGCCAATTCCGGCACCAAGCCGAACCCCGATTTTCCAGTCAGCAAATTTCACGTTCCCAATCCTTATTGTTTTAACTACCGGCTCAACTATCGCAGTAAAAGCCGTCGGCAGGATGCTTGTTTGTTTTTGTCCAAATATGCTTCGGAGGCCAGTTGCCGCATCCGGAACGGCAGCCATGCTGCCCATTCAGGATGACGCGCATCATAATTCCGATCCCGTTGGTTAAAAGACATGCGGTGGATAACAGCCAGAACGTTGCATTACGGATAAATACGGACTGGAAGTGGCACCCAACCCCATTTCTTTGTTGACGATTGTGGACCCGTTCGCATGTTTTGACGAGCCTGACCGGTTGCGCGACAGTATGTCGCCCCGGTTTTGATGCGGACGCAACCGCTTGAATAACTTGAGCAATGAGCACGAATCCGCGCAAAGTTCCGCGGAGATCGAGGAACGTGGCGGATCGACGCACCGCAATCACACAACACCTCCCTGCACGGCCTATCGGACTGCCTGAATCGCCGTCAAGCAATCCGCTTAATAAGGATTGCTGTTTTATTACTAATACGACTCACAAAATCAAGCGAACATTTTTCACTGGATAATTCGATATTTTCACGCCTGCCCATGACGCTTATGACCCGGCGGCCCGCTTCCGGGCACCAGTCGACGGCTTCGCTGCGCGGCCCGTGCGCCGCTCAGTGACACCGGCGTCCGGCTGTTCCGGACGACGAGACGCCTCTTCTTGCGCCTGCGTATCATGACTCGCCCGCAAGGCATTCAGATGTCCTTCCAGTACGCCCGCCCGATGGCGAAGATCGCCCAGTTGCGACTGCAACGACTGGATCTCGGCACGCGCCCCCTCTTCGACCTGGGCCGCGCGTTTCGCGGCCGTTTCGCATTCGCTCTGCAGCCGCGCGTTGGCCGCGCGCTCACGGTCGATCTCCAGCAGCGCGCGCTTCTCCGATGCCTGCAGACGCGTTTCGGCGAGTTCCGTACTCGCGCGCTGTCTTTCGAACTGGGCGGCGAAATCGGCGCGCGCCTGCGCGAGCGCGGCGTCGCGCGCGAGCCCGTCCTGCTTGAGGCGCGCGATTTCGCTCTCCAGCGAGCTTCGCGCGGCCTCGGCCGCCGCCTGCGCCAGCTCCAGCTCGTGAATACGGACCTGCGCCGCGAGCAGCGCGCTGGTCCGTTGTTCGAGCGCCGTTTCGGTGCGTTCGAGATCGGCCTCGCGCGCCGCGACCGATGCTTCGGCCTCCCGACGCGCCTGCTCCACCTCGTCGCGCAACGCCGCGAGCGATTCCTGGGCCGCCGCGCTCGCGCGCGTCCATAACGTGCCGATGAGTTCGCCCGCCGCGCCTTGCAGGTCCTCCGGCAAGTCCGCATGCTCGATTCGCACGCGGCTCTTTTCTCGCAGATCGGACCAGAACTCCGCAAGCACGGCAGTGGGCGTGCCCATGCTGCCCCGGCGCACGAGCTGATAGAGCCGGTTGGCCGTCGGCGTGATGCCGTAGCGGAAGAACATCAGCGCACAGACTTCGCGATAGAGTTCGCGGGTCTTCGGAAACTCCGTCTTGAGCCGGTCGATGTCGGCGGCAAGGCGGGTTTCATCAGGAAGGGTATCGGGCATGGGTCGACGGCGCAGGACAGTGTGCGTCAATAATATAACGTAAAACGTTGAATTTCCAACCCGACTACGCCGAACCGCTCATCGCCGCACCACCTCCCACACCCCAACGCACCGCAGGACGTCACCGTCCAGATTTAACACGATAAGCCGAGTATCTGGCAAGTTACGTATCACAAATTCCTGCGCCATCCCTCCCCGTTATGCGCAATTCAGGCACACCCAATCCGCCAGCCGACACCGAGTAGGCCGCGATCTTCTGACGCAATCAGGGTGAACCCCGAAATATTGCCGAAGTTTGTCGTAGCGCATAGAACCTGAACTTGTTTTCGATTGTGATACGTAAAACTTAGCTTAAGTTTGTATTCTCGTATCACTTCAGTCAGCCATCCGGATTGACTGGATACCGCTGAACCTAAATTACCGACCAGGAGGAGTGATATGGCCAACATCAAGGAACGTCTTTCCGACAAGATGGAATTCCCGCCCGCAACCCAGCAACCCAACATCTATCCGCTGTCATGGAACAGCCGGACGAAGAAGCTCCAGGAGGTCTGGGAAGCCTCGCTGCGCGAGAACTGGGACCCGGAAAAACTGCCGTGGGACACCCTCGATCTCGACAGCTATAGCTGGGAAGAGCGCGAGTCGATCGCTTATTGGTGGACGCTGCTGTCGGTGTTCGACGCTTCGGCTCCTCCGGTTTTCGCCGAAGCCCTGATCAAGACGTACGAGGTTCACGAAGAAGATCCGGTGCGCAAGTGCTTCTTCTCGGTGACGCGCGACGAGCAGAACCACGAAATCATGTGCGGTCTCGCGATCACCAGACTGCTCGGCCACCCGGACCCGCTCACGTACCAGCCGAAGACCGAACTCGGCAAGCGCCTCCAGAAGAACGCGCAATGGCTGTACTACAACGGCGGCCGCTACTGGACCGGCTACAAGCAGGCCGTGCCGAAGTACGACCTCGCGGTGCTGTTCAGCTCGTTCCTGATGGGCGAAATCGCCGCGGCGACCATCTTCAAGCAGATGTACGAAAACAGCCGCGAAGCGGTGTTCAAGGAAGGCTTCAAGAACATCGGCCGCGACGAAGGCCGCCACATGGCGATCTGCATGGCCGTGATGGAACGCGACTACCCGGGCCTGAAGGAAGAGACGAAGAGCATCGTCACCAAGCAGATCCGCGCCGGCTACCTGTTCCTGTCCGCCGTGCTGTTCGAGCCGCCGATGGAATTCTGGGATCTCCCCGAAGACTTCATCGCCACCCAGCGCGAAGCCGAAGAAGTGGCCCGTCGTGCCGGCTTCGGCATTCCCTCCTATGAGGCGAAGCTGCAGAACTGGAAAAACGCGATGATCAACCTGAAGGGCGTGCTCGACCGCTACAACATTCCCTTCCCGGCGATTCCGGAAGTCGGCATCACCGGCCAGGAAATCAGCGACGTCGAAATGGAAGACATCATTCCGGTGTTCTGATTCCGGCGTTCCAGCGCCCGTTTAACCGGCGGCGGGCAGCACGCTCGACAGCGTGCCGCCCACCCGCCGGCCAGCCCTGCCCCCCAGTATTCAATCCCGCGAAAGTTCATGTCCCGCATCATCATGCAACCCTCGGGCAAGTCGGTCGAGTGCGCCTTCGGCGACACCGTCCTGATGGCCCTCGAAAAGGCAGGCTACGCGCTGCCGAACAACTGCCGGGCCGGTGCCTGCGGCGAGTGCAAGATCAAGGTCACGTCGGGTCAGTTCGACCAGGGCATGGTCCTCGACATGGCCCTCTCCCAGGAAGAACGCCGCCAGGGATTCGGCCTGATGTGCATGGCCAAACCAATTTCCGACGAACTGACGATCGAGTGGGGAACCGCGGACGCGAAGCCCAAACTCTTTCCACCTCGCGAGAACGCGCTCTTCGTCGTCACGGAGAAAATTCCCGTCGCCGCGCGGGTCGCCGAACTGCATCTGCGGCCGGTCGGCCAGCCGGTCCGCTACTGGCCCGGCCAGTACGTGACGCTCGGCAATCCCGGCGCGGGCATTCCCCCGCGCGCCTATTCGATCGCCAACGCACCGCGCCCGGACGGCGAACTCGTGCTGCAAATCGCACGCGCCGAAGGCGGCGCGACGAGCGCCTGGATTCACGATGGGCTCGCAGTCGGCGACAGCATCAAGATTTCCGGCGCGTACGGCACGTTCATCGGCGACCCGGGCGTCGACACGCCGGTTCTGTGCCTCGCAGCCGGCACGGGGCTCTCCCCCATCCTCGCACTGACCGAGGCTGCATTGCGACGCGGCTTCCGCCATCCCGTGACCGTCGTTTTTTCCGCGCGCTCCACGGCCGATCTGTATGCGCGCGGTCTGATGGCCTGGTGGCGCACCAAGCACCGCAACTTCGACTACAAGATCACGTTGACCCGCGAGCGCAACGACGCCTGCCTTCACGGCCGAGTGGACGTGGTCGTACCGGAGATGTTCCGCGACCTGTCGAAGCACACGATCTTCGCGGCGGGCAGTCCCGAGTTCGTCAGCAGTTGCGTGGCCAGCGTCAAGGCACTGGGAGCCGTGCCGGAACGCATCCACACCGAGGGCTTCTTTGCCCAACAGCAACCCGAGTCCACGGGCACCAGCTGGACCATGGCGTGAACGCGCCAGCGGACCTACCGGGAATGAAGGCAAATCGTTAAACTTCGCAATTCGATCCAGACCTTTCCCTGCAAAACAGGTGCTTTCCAAGATCCATCAACGCATCGACGATTTCCGCCGCCAAGGCCGCGTGCAGACAGGCTCTCTCGTCGTCTCGCTGTTCGGCGACGCCGTGATGCCGCGCGGCGGACGGATCTGGCTGGGCAGCCTGATCCGTCTGCTGGCGCCGCTCGAACTGAACGAGCGCCTGATCCGCACGGCGGTCTTCCGCCTGACCAAGGAAGCCTGGCTGCTCGCCGAACCTTCCGGCCGCCGCTCCAACTACACCCTCACCCCGTCCGGTCAACGCCGGTTCGAAGAAGCGGCCCGCTACATCTATGCATCGGCGGCGCCGCAGTGGGATCAGCGCTGGCGCCTGATCATGACGGTCGGCAAGTTATCGCAGAAGGATCGTGACGGCTTGCGGCGCGCGATGTTCTGGCAAGGTTTCGGCCTGCTCGGAAGCGACTGCTTCGTACACCCCGGCGCCGACATGAGCGCCGCGTTCGACGCATTGATCACCGAGGGGCTGGCGACCGTGCTGGACAAGCTCAAGCCGCTCATCGCAGCCGACGTCCAGCTCGAAGGCACGGCCAACAACCGGGACATGGTGCACGAGGCGTGGGATCTGGAAAATCTCTCCGGGGTGTATACGGAGTTCCTGTCGCGCTATCAGCCGATACTCGGCCAATTGCGTGACGGTCACGACAACCCCGAGGCCCTCGACGACGAAAGCGCCTTTCTGCTCAGACTATTGCTGATTCACGATTACCGCCGTCTGCTGCTGCGCGATCCGGCTTTGCCCGATGTGCTCCTGCCCGCCGACTGGCCAGGCCAGCGCGCGCGACTCGTGTGCAAGGAAATCTACCGACGCCTGCTGACGGCTTCGGAACGGCACCTCGACCAAAACTTCCAGCTCGCGAGCGAGTGCACGCCGTCGGCGTCGCCGATCCTGTTCGAGCGTTTCCGCGAAGCGGACCCGCTGGCCCTCTGACCGGCAAGCTGTGTAACGACTGCCGGGTCGTACGCGACATTGTGTTAATCGTGTGAGGCAACGCACTGTCGATTCGTGACGTTGTGATCTGATTTCATCGTGTGGTGTCGCTTCTGCGCGCGCCCTGCCGCCCGCCGGATTGCGGACGGCACGCCGTAAAAGGGCCACAGACCGGCGTGCCGACGAGAAGCGCGTGCTGGAATGCATGATGCTGGAAAGCAGTAAACGAAGTGAACGGGAAAGCGAGTGCTCCCGTCATGAAGCAATGCGCAAACCCGCCGCCTTTACGGGGCGCGCGCATCGAAAGCGGAAACTGGCCGCGATATCCGTGCGTGTTCGGAACATAGAGCCAGCATCTCACGCCATAGACTGGCTTTGAGACCGGACAAGAGCCGGACGCAACAACCCGGACGGAAGCAATGGGGACAGCAATGCAAGTGACCAACTGGATCGTGGTACTGGACTGCGCTTACATGGAGTACACAAGCTGGCGCGGCAAAAACGTCTACCGGCGCACCGTCGCCTATGATCGCGTGGTGTGGTGTTGAGTACCGCGTCGGGAGTTCGCCGCAGTCGCAGTATCAGGATGCCGAATTGAATTGACCGGGCAGACCGGGCGGCGCCTCGATCCGCCGTATCGACGCGCGAAGCGGTACGCCGGAGGGCTTCGGCTAGCGAGCCGTCGAGCCCTCCCGGGGTGTCCGGGGTCCGCCGCACGAGCGCGTGCGGACTCCGCGGACCCGCGTTTCAGATCGACGTCGAAGGACGGCCGGTCTTGACCGTTTCGACCGCCGCGATCGCCGCCAGCAGGCGCTTTTCCGACGTCGATTCGAGCAGCTTCAGACCAGCGCGCAGCAGTTCGCTCTTCTTCACGGCGACGCCGGCATCGAGGCACTTCTTCTTCAGGATCGCAAGCTTCTCGTAATCGCCCTTGGGCATCGTGAAGCTGTCACGCACCACCTTTTCTTTTTTCGCGCCTGGTTTCTTAACGTTTTCCTTCTTTGCGCGCCTGGCCTTGTCCTTCACGGCCACTTCTTCGGCAACGGCCTCGGCCGCCTTCTTCACGATTTCCGCAGCCTTCGTTTCGGCAGGCACGCGCTTGACACGCGTGGTCGTCTGGCTGCGCTTCGCGGCCTTGGTCACCGGTTTCTCGTTGCTCGCGTCAGCGGCCTTGGCCGCCGGCTTCTCCGCCGGTTTCTCATCACCCGCTTCCGTGGACTTGGGGAAATGAAAAGCGCTCTTCGTGGGCTTGCGCAGGTTAGGGGTAGTCATGTCGTTCACTAATCCGATGAAAGAAAACAGTATATACCGTATATACATTCTTCCTCGTGCGCAAGCCTTTTCCCCTCACTGTTTCCCCTTGCGGCGCCACGCGCTCCAATCGGTAATGGACCGCGCTGCAACCCGACCGCCAGCGGACAGACACGCGGCATGCCCATTACGCTCCGTACACGACATCCCCATACCCGCCCATTGCGCGAATGCATCCGGCCACAGCATCCCGTCCATTGAAATTAAAACCGTAGAATCACCGGATGCAAACCTACGTCGCCCTTCTGCGTGCCGTCAATGTCGGCGGTACCGGCAAACTTCCGATGACCGAGCTTCGCACGCTGTGCGAACACCTCGGCTTCGCGCACGTTCGCACTTATGTCGCCAGTGGCAATGTCGTCTTCCAGAGCGCGCTTTCGGAACTCGAAGTCAAAGCCGCGCTTGAACACGCGCTGGAGGTCTACGCTGGAAAGCCGGTTGGCGTGATGGTTCGAACCGGAAAGGAGATGGCCGCGATTCTCGGCGCCAATCCGTATAGCGCCGAACCGCCCGACCGGACCGTCGTGATCTTTCTCGACACGGCGCCGCCTAAAGATTCGCTCGTGAATGTAAGTGGATGCAGCACCGAAGAGATTGCGCGAGGCAAGCGCGAAATCTATGTGCATTATCCGGACGGAATCGGGCGTTCGAAACTCAAAATCGCCGCCGCGAAAACGGGAACCGCGCGCAATATGAATACCGTCGCCAAACTCGTTGAATGGACGGCGCAATAAGTCGACGGCGCCCACTGCGGAATTGCGCAACCAGACTCACTGCCGGCGCAAATTCGCGCGCAGATTCGCAATCGAATAACGAGGTGCGAGCGCTTCAGAACTTGTGCTGAACGTTGACGGTCGCGCCGGCGTCGCGCGCGTGGGTCAGCGGAATATGCGCGCTGGCTGACACCCGCCACTCATCGATCATCACCGCAAGCCGGCGATGGGAATGGACGGGGGAATCCGAGCCGTCGTCGGTCAACTCGAACATGTTGATCAGCGACGCGGACGGCGCCACCGACCCAAGAGCACGACCCGCCGATTGCGTCTGGGATTGCGTCTGCGGCTTGAACGGATGCTGGTATGCGGGATAAAGCTGCGGTGCCTGCTGCTTGAACAGTTCGTTCGCGACGACCGGCGCAGCATAGAAGTCAGACGGATTGAGCGCCTCGACGGCGCCCCGATACGACGAATACTGCATCGCGTAGTGGAAGACGTACCGGCTGGTCTCGGGTATGGGCGCGACGACTTCGATGGGCGCCATCGGCGCGATGGAGGCGATGAGCATGCTGCTGCCGTACGTGCCGTCTGCCGCTCCTCCAGCCCAGGCAATGCCGCTCAAGGCAAAGCACACTGCGCCCACGAGCAAGCGCGATTCGCAACGGCGTAACGAAAGCATGATTTCCATCCCATAAGGAATAAAAACATCACACTTCAGGAGATCGTTTGCCGCGCCTGACGACAGAAGCGCCGTCGTCCAGGGCACGTGATCGTCTGCGCAACGATCTGCAGACCAATGCCGTGACAATGCCGGGTACTTGATAATCGTTATAGTCGAATCCGGCAACAGGACCAAGCTGAACGGCACGCACGCCGCCCGGTCGACATCGCGAAAGAGCGTCTGCACGGGCAAGGCAACAGAAAACAACGGGAAAACACGGAGACGCCAGCGCAGCTATAAGCCACGGCTAATTCATCGTTCGTTAATTGCTCAATCAATTAAAAAATAGTTAGCCGCCGGGCGTGCCATTTGCTGCACGGCTTCAATCGCTGCCAGCCAGATGCGCCATCAAAGTCAGCGACGCCGGCGAATTCGCAGAACGCAACAGATTCGAATGAACGTGACCGTTCCGTGTCAACCGCTCGACGCAAGCACAGCGGATCACTCGATATTTAAAGCAGGACTCCGATCTATTCGATACGGATGACCGATACGCCGACGATCACCGTCTGCCGCCACGCACCTGCGCGGCGTCCGCACGCGCGAGCATGATCTCGCGGTCGCGTGCGTTGTGCGTGAGATCGGCCGCGCGATTGAATTCGGTGCAAGCCTCGTTGTCGCGACCGAGTTTCTCGAGAAGATCGCCGCGCGCGGCCGCGAGCCACGGATAGCGCTGCAATGCAGGTTCGCTGCCGAGTTCGTCGACGAGATCGAGCGCCGCCTGTGGACCCTGCGCCATTCCCACGGCCACGGCCCGGTTCAGGCGCACCACCGGCGACGGCACGATCATCAGCAACGCGTCGTAAATCGAAACGATGCGCGCCCAGTCGGTGTCCGCCGCGCTCGGCGCGCGCGAGTGACACGCGGCCAGCGACGCCTGCAAAACATACGGACCCGGCGCGCCGTCACACGCCTGCGCGCGAGCGAGCGCCGCGAAGCCGCGCCGGATCAGCAGCGCGTCCCAGCGGCTGCGGTTCTGATCCGCCAGCAATACGGCACGGCCATCGCGATTCACGCGCGCAGCCAGACGCGACGCCTGCAATTCCATCAGCGCGACCAGCCCGTGCACCTCGCCTTCGGCAGGCACGAGTTCCGCGAGAATTCGCCCGAGCCGCAGCGCTTCTTCGCATAGCGCCGGACGCATCCAGTCGTCGCCCACAGTGGCCGCGTAGCCTTCGTTGAAGATCAGATAGATGACTTCGAGCACCGATGCGAGGCGCGGCGCAAGTTCGTGCGCGCGCGGCACTTCGAACCGCACTTTCGCGTCCGCCAGCGTGCGCTTCGCACGCACGATGCGCTGCGCGACGGTCGCCTCGGAGGCGAGGTACGCCCGCGCGATCTCAGCCGTCGTGAGGCCGCCGAGCAGCCGCAGCGTGAGCGCGGCCCGCGCCTCGGTCGAGAGCACCGGATGGCACGCGACGAACACGAGCCGCAGCAGGTCGTCGCCGATGTCGTCGTCGCGTGCGGCGTCGAGCGCTTCGACGAAATCCGGCGCGAAGTGCGCTTCGAGCGCATCGAGACCGGCGCCGAGCGCGTCGTGCGCGCGGGCATGCGATGCCGCGCGCCGAAGCCGGTCGAGCGCGCGATGTTTCGCGGCGGTCATGAGCCACGCTCCCGGGTTGTCGGGCACACCGTTGGCGGGCCAGCTTTCGAGCGCGGCCACGAACGCGTCCTGGGCGACTTCTTCGGCGATGCCCACATCACGCACGATGCGCGCGGCGTGCGCGATCACCTTCGCCGATTCGATGCGCCAGACCGCCTCGATGGTCCGGCGCGCCGCCGCCGACGCGTCCGTCTCCCGCGTCACGATATGAGCGCCTCGACGCGCTCGCGCGTATGCATCAGCGCCCGCTCAGTTCGACGACGCATCGCCGCTCGATTCCACGAGCTTGCGAAAACGCTCGATGCTCTCGTTTTGCTCGAAGTCGTCGAGATCGTAGAGTTGCCGGACTTCGATTTCGCCGTACGCATCTTTGCCGAACGGCGCGGGAAAGCGCCGCGCCCATTCAAGCGCTTCCTCGCGCGAGCGCACGTTGATCAGCGTATAGCCCGCGATCAGTTCCTTCGTTTCGGCAAACGGCCCATCGACGACCGTGGGCTTGCCCTCGGCGTACCGCACGCGCCAGCCGCGCGAACTCGGCTGCAGGCCAGACGCATCGAGCAGCGCGCCCGCTTTGGCGAGCGCCTCGTGATACGTGGCCATATCGGCGAAGATGGTTTCGTCGGTGGGCATTTCGCCCGATTCGCTCAGCGCGGTCGCGCGCACCATGATCATGAATCGCATCGCTGTTTCTCCTGTTTGCGTACTGCCTGTGTGTTGACCCGGTGTTGCCTGGGTAAAACGACGAAGCGGCACCCGCCGTCGAGTGCGCTCAACCGCTCAACAATACGACGCGCGAGCGACATGCGAATCGACATCCCACGCGAAATTTTTTTACCGACCAGGGAAATCACCTGGATCGATCGTCGCTTATCGGCGCGGCGTCCAGAAGCATGGCGGACGGCCAGTGGAAAACGTGAGCGCACGGCGGCCCGCAAGCAAGCCGCGTCCCCGCAGCGTCCCGGGATTTCCCCAGGCTGACATGAAGTGGATTCCGGAATTGAATAAGTGAACGTGCTTTATTTAATGCCGGACGCGAGCCCGGCACCCTTATCCGGAGGAAACGCGTGAGAAGTCCGCATGTCGGCCAGGGCAGCAACTCGGCCAATGTCCGCCGCTTCAACGAGCGCCTGCTGCTGCAGGCGTTGCGTCGCGCCGGGCAGGCATCGAAGGCCGATCTCGCGCGCCTCGCGAATCTCACGAGCACGGCCGTCGGCAGCATCATCACGTCGCTCATCGAAAGCGGGCTCATCGAAGTCACGGGCCGCCGCCTCGGAGGCCAGCGCGGTCAGCCTGCGTCGCTGCTGCGGCTCGATCCGCGCGGCGCGTTTGCGATCGGCGTGCGGCTCGACCGCACGAACATTGAAACCGTGCTCGTCAATTTCGCGGGTCACATGATCGAGCGCCGCTCGCACGACATGCTGCTGCCGCCGCCCGTCCACGTGCAGGAGATCGTGCAGCGTGACATCCTCGATCTGCTCGCGCGGCTCGACGCCGACGAACGCAGCCGGCTCGCGGGCATCGGCGTCGCGCAGCCGTACAACCTCGGCGCCTGGCTGCGCGAGCTGGGCCTGCCCGCCGACACCTTCCGCGCCTGGAACGACGTCGATTTCGCGGGTGACCTCGGCCGCGCGCTTTCGCTGCCCGTGTTCGGCGAGAACGACGGCAACGCGGCCGCCATCGCCGAGCTGTTCTACGGATGCGGCCGCCAGCGCGACGATTTCATCTACCTCTTTCTCGGCCCTGCGATCGGCGGCGGCATCGCCATCGAAGGCGACTGCGTGCGCGGCCTCACCGGCAACGCGGGCGATTTCGCGGTGATGCCCGTGCCGCCGAGCCGCCTGCCCTCCGCGCCCCGGCCGCCGGGTCAGTGGGACATCCTGCTCTCGCGCGCGTCGCTGATCGCGCTGCGCCGGCATCTGCGCTACTGCGGCGAGACCGTCGAAAACCGCGCCGATCTCGAAGCCCTGATCGCGCGCGGCCATCCGGCGATCGAGGAATGGCTCGACGATTGCGTCGATGCGCTCGCACCCGCGCTACGCGCGTCGCTGTGCGTGCTGGATTTGCCGGTCGTCGTGCTCGACGCGGACGTGGACGCCGGCCTCATCGACACGCTGATGGAACGCCTGCGCGCGGCCGTGGCCGCGATGGCGCCCGAGGCACGCGGCACGCCGGCATTCGCGCGCGGCACGTTCGGCCCCGACGCAGGCGCGCTCGGCGCCGCCACGCTGCCGATGTTCTACAACTTTTCACCGCGCGCGGGCATCCTGATGGGCGCCGGCGCGCAAACCCAGGAGGTGAGCCATGTCGCGCCCTGAACCGCCGCGTCCGCTGCTGGAAATGCGCGGCATCAGCAAGACGTTCCCCGGCGTGCGAGCGCTGGACAACGTGAGCCTGTCCGTGCTGCCCGGCGAAATCCATTCGTTGATGGGCGAAAACGGCGCGGGCAAATCGACGCTCATGAAGATTCTCTCGGGCGCGTATCAGGCCGATCCCGGCGGCGAAATCCTGATCGAGGGCCGTACGGTGCAGATCGACGGACCGCTCGCCGCGCGCGAACTCGGCATCGCCGTGATCTATCAGGAACTGAGCCTCGCGCCGAATTTAAGCGTGTCGGAGAACATCCACGCGGGGCGCGAACTGCGCCGCGGCGGCGGACGCTGGGGCACGGTCGACCGCAAGGCGATGGAGCGCGATTGCGAAGACGTGCTCAAGCGCCTCGGCGCAACCTTCGGACCCGGCACGATCGTCGGCTCGCTGTCGATCGCCGAACGCCAGCTTGTCGAGATCGCGCGCGCGGTTCACGCGAAGGCACGCATCATCGTGATGGACGAGCCGACCACGCCGCTTTCGTCGCGCGAAACGGAGTACCTGTTCAAGCTGATCCTGCAGTTGCGCGAGGAAGGGATCGCGATCATCTACATCAGCCATCGCATGGCCGAGGTCTATGAGCTGTCCGACCGCGTTTCCGTGTTGCGCGACGGCACGTACGTCGGCACGCTCGAACGCGATGCACTGAGCGCGGAGCGTCTCGTCGGCATGATGGTGGGCCGCGACATCTCGGGCTTCTACAAGAAGGCGCACGCGCCGTACGATCCCGGCGAAGTGGTACTTCGCGTGCGAAACGTCGCGGACGGCCGCCGCGTGCGCGGCTGCAGCCTCGATCTGCACGCGGGCGAAGTGCTCGGCATCGCGGGGCTCGTCGGCGCGGGGCGCACCGAACTCGCGCGCCTGATCTTCGGCGCCGAACCGCGCGTGAGCGGCGAGATCGCCATCGACGGCAAGACGCTGCACGTCCACACGCCGCGCGACGCGATCGACGCGGGCCTCGTCTATCTGACCGAGGACCGCAAGCATCAGGGCCTCTTCCTCGACATGAGCGTGCGCGACAACATCAACGTCGCCGTGTGCGGACGCGATGCGCGCTTCGGCGTACTCGACCGTGCGCGCGGCGCCGAACGCGCAAAAGAAGCGATCCGTTCGCTTTCGATCCGCGTGCCCACCTCACGCGTGAACGTGGGTGCGCTCTCGGGCGGCAACCAGCAGAAAGTGCTGCTCTCGCGTCTGCTCGAAACCCGCCCGCGCGTGCTGATCCTCGACGAACCGACGCGCGGCGTCGATATCGGCGCGAAGTCGGAGATCTACCGCATCATCAACGACCTCGCGAAATCCGGTGTCGGCATCATCGTGATTTCGAGCGAACTGCCCGAGATCATCGGCGTCGCCGACCGCGTGGTCGTGATGCGCGAAGGTGTCTTCGCCGGCGAGCTGGGCGGCTATGCCGGCAAGCCGGTCACGCAGGAAGCAATCATCGAACTGGCCACCGGCTCGCAGTCGGCGGCAGGCGTTGCCGCCTGATTTCATCCGCACACGAGAGACGTTCATTCAGGAGTACGACATGCGAAATTTCCTTCCCCGCCATGGCATCGCTGCCGCACCGGCGCAACCGGGTGCAGGCGCGCTCGACGGCCATCGCGCGCGCATGAAGTCCCTCATGCGGACCGCCGGCATGCTCCCGGTCCTCGTGCTGCTGTGCGCGGGCTTCGGCCTGCTCAACGACGGCTTCTTCACGCTCCAGAATCTCTCGATCGTCACGCAGCAGGCGTCCATCAACATCGTGCTGGCCGCCGGCATGACGTTCGTGATCCTGACCGGCGGCATCGACCTTTCCGTCGGCTCGGTGCTCTCGGCGGCGGCCGTCGCCGCGATGCTCGCCTCGAACATTGCCGGCTGGGGCTGGCTCGGCGTGCCGGCCGCGCTCGCCGTGGGCCTCGGCTTCGGCATCGTCAACGGCGCGCTGATCTCGCTTTTGCGCCTGCCGCCGTTCATCGTCACGCTCGGCTCGCTGACCGCCGTGCGCGGCGTCGCGCGCCTCATCGGTCACGACACCACGATCTTCAATCCGCAACTGTCGTTCGCGTTCATCGGCAACGGCACGCTCTTCGGTGTGCCGTGGCTCGTCATCATCGCGCTCGTCGTCGTGGCGGCCTCGTGGTTCGTCCTGCGCCGCACCGTGCTCGGCCTGCACATCTACTCCGTGGGCGGCAATCGCGAAGCCGCGCGCCTCTCGGGCATCAAGGTGTGGGGCATCGAGCTGTTCGTCTACGCCGCGTCGGGGCTGCTGGCCGGCCTCGGCGCCGTGATGTCCGCCGCGCGCCTCTATGCCGCCAACGGCCAGCAACTGGGCCAGTCGTACGAACTCGACGCCATCGCGGCCGTGATCCTCGGCGGCACGAGCTTCGTGGGCGGCGTGGGCTCGATCGTCGGCACGCTGATCGGCGCGCTCATCATCGCGGTGCTGTCGAACGGGCTCGTGCTGGTCGGCGTCTCGGACATCTGGCAATACATCATCAAGGGCCTCGTGATCGTGGGCGCCGTGGCGCTCGACCGTTACCGCCAGCGCGGCTCCGCACGCACGTAACGCTTGCCGCCTGCTTTGCAGCCCGCTTCGCAGCCGGTTTCACGGATCAGGCAACAGACGGACGCAAGCGGTCCTCTTGCGTCCGCACCGGATAACAGGACCTCTCTGGAGACAACCACCATGTTCAGGAAGAAGGCCGTTCTCGTCACCGTTGCGCTCACGCTCGGCTTCGCGCTGCAAGTCGCGCAAGCCGCCGACAAACCGTTGAAGGCCATCGGCGTCACCGTGGGGTCGCTCGGCAATCCGTACTTCGTCACGATCGTTCAGGGCGCCGAAGCGAAAGCGAAGCAGATCAGCCCGAACGCGAAGGTCACGGCCGTGTCCGCCGATTACGACCTCAACAAGCAGTTCACGCAGATCGACAACTTCATCTCGGCGCACGTCGACATGATCCTGCTGAACGCCGTCGACCCGAAGGCGATCGAGCCCGCCGTGCGCAAGGCGCGTGCGGCCGGCATCGTGGTCGTCGCCGTGGACGTGGGCGCCGCGGGCGCCGACGCCACCGTGCAGACCGACAACGTGAAGGCGGGCGAGCTGTCCTGCGACTACATCGCGAAGAAGCTCAACGGCAAGGGCAACGTCATCATCGAGAACGGGCCGCAGGTGTCGGCCGTGATCGATCGCGTGAACGGCTGCAAATCGGTGCTCACGAAGTCGCCGGGCTTCAAGATTCTCTCCGACGATCAGGACGGCAAGGGCTCGCGCGACGGCGGCATGAACGCGATGCTCGGCTACCTCACGCGCTTTCCGAAGGTCGACGCGGTCTTCGCGATCAACGATCCGCAGGCGATCGGCAGCGACCTCGCCGCGAAACAGCTGCATCGCAGCGGCATCGTGATCACGTCGGTGGACGGCGCGCCCGACATCGAAACGGCACTCAAGACTGAAACGCTCGTGCAGGCCTCGGCAAGCCAGGACCCGTGGAAGATGGCGCAGACCGCGGTCGGGGTCGGCTACGACATCATGAACGGCAAGAAGCCCGCCAATCCGATGATCGAAATGGCGCCGCAGCTCATCACGCGCGATAACGTCGGCAGCTATAAGGGCTGGTCGTCCCCGCATTAAGCATTCAACACGCCGCGCCCGGCGGGCCGCATCCCGCCGGAGCGCGACGGCGGCACGCGGCCAGCGTCACCGCATTCACTGCGCCGAAGTCACGGGCACGGCCGGAAACGCCTGGCTACCCTGCGTGCGATGCCACTGGCGGAAGGCCTCGGCCGTCATCGGCCGGGCGTACAGATAGCCCTGGATGAAGGCCACGCCGCGCGCGCGCAGATAGTCGAACTGAGCGAGCGTTTCGACGCCCTCCGCCACAAGCTGCGCGCCGAGCGAACGGGCAAGTTCGATGATGCTGTCGAGCACCACGGCGCGCGACCCGTGCGGATCGATCGTAAGAACGAAGCCCCGGTCGATCTTGAGCAGATCGAAGGGAAAGCGTTCGAGGTACGTGAGCGAACAATAGCCCGTGCCGAAATCGTCGATGGCGACGAGCACGCCCTCGGCACGCAGCGTCTCCAGATTTTTCTGCGCTTGATCCGTATTCCTGATCAATGTGCGCTCGGTGATTTCCACGACGATCTGCGGCCCGTTTCCGCCGATCACGGCAAGCAGCGCGCGTACGTCGTCGGTCATCTGCGCCGAGGACAGATGTTCGGGCGCAAAGTTGATGCCGATGTGAAATCCCCGCAGCATGTCCATCGTCGCGAGATCGCGTGCGATCAGCTTCAGCAGATGCTGCGTAAGCGGGATGACGACGTGCTCCTCTTCGGCTGCCGCGACGAATTCGTCGGCCCGCACCATGCCGACGCCGGGACGCACCCAGCGCAACAGCGCCTCCACGCCGTCGCAGTGGCCCGCGTTCACGCCATAGACCGGCTGATATTCGACGTGAAATTCGTTCGCCCGGATACCGCGCAACAACTGCTCGCGCCGCGACGACCGGCTTTGCTGCAGGCGCCGCACCAGCCAGACGAGCAGCGCCGAGAGCGCGGCGGCCCAAGGAATGTAGCGAACGAGCAATCCGATCAGCGTCGCGCGCTCTCGCGCCCGCAGCCCGTAAATGCGCAGTTCGAAAGCGCCGCTGGCCATCACCTTTTGCACGCCGGCCCGCAGCCGTCCGCTAACGGCGAGCGTATCCGGGCGCATCTCGTAGAGCGGAGGGCTCTGCGCGAATCGCAGTTCGACCTGACCGAACATGCCAGGCGGCGCGGCGGCGCGCATCAGGTCGAGCAGATAGCGGCCGTCGACCACCGCCATGACCGTGTGGCTCCCCGGCGCCGCCTCGCCGATGAGGAGCGCCTGACGCCCGGGCACCATCGGCGTCGTGTCCACCAGCGCCATCCATGACCCGCCCGGTTCACGCCGGATATCGTTCAGGTACGCGCCAAGCTGGACGGTCTGCTTGCCGTGCACGGACGAACACGAAACGTGATTGCCGTCGACGACGTTGATCGTTCGCACATACGGCGCGGCGGCCACCGTCAACGCCAGTTGCGGCATCAACTGCTCGCACGGATCGTCGACACGCGGCACGATCGTCTGCGCGGCAGAGCGTGCCTCGTCGACGATCGCGCTCACCTGGTTCACGATGAAATCCGAGGCAATGGTGGCCTCGCGGCGCGCGATGCGCTCCGACTCGTAATAGCAAAGCGCGCCGCACAGCAGGAGCGGTGCGAGCGCCACGAGTACCAGAACCAGAATACGCGCCCTGCGTGAGAGCGGGGAGCGCAGGTTGGGCGACGGATCGGGCAAGCCATTCTCCACGTCTGGCCCGCGGCATCGCGGGCATCGCGGGCATCGCGCCATATCTCGCGGTATGCGCTGTGCCGCTTACCGCGCGCGACGGTGCAGGATCGTTACGGTCGCCATCGGACGCGGCTCGCTTTCCGGCGCGCGTCCATGGCCTTTGCTGCGATCTGAAAGCTGCGCTCTATCGCCAACATACACCAAGGCACGCGAACGGTCCGTCCAGGAGCCTGGCACTGCCAATCGTCTGCAAACATGTGTACGCCGCTGTCGCGCGATGCCCGGCGGTCACGCACACTCGATACGATTGCGTCCGTTTTTCTTCGCGCGATAGAGCGCGAAGTCGCTGCGCGAGAGAGCGGCCTCGACGTTCACGTCATCGGGGGTCATCTCGGCGATGCCGATGCTCACGGTCATCGCGACCGGCCCTTCGACGCAGGTAAGCGGCTGCTGGGCAACATGCCGCTGAATCCGCTGGGCGACCGCGCACGCGCCTTCGAGGCCCGCGGCTCCGATCAGGACCGCGAATTCCTCGCCGCCGATGCGCCCCGCCATGTCGCCGGCGCGCAAATACGTGCGCAGGATGTCGGCGAAATGGCGCAGCGCCTGATCGCCGACCGCGTGACCCCAGCAGTCGTTGATCGATTTGAAATGATCGAGGTCGCACATCAGCACGGCGGCCGGCGGACCGCCCGTGCGGCGCAACTGCGCGAGCCGCGCTTCGAGGCGCGCCATGAAGTGCCGGCGATTCGAGAGCAGCGTGAGGCCATCGGTCGTCGCGAACTCATGCAGTTCCGCTTCGATGCGCTTGCGCTCGGTGACGTCGGTGATGAAGCCGTGCCACACCGTGACGCCCCTGGCGAGCCGCTGCGGCCTCGCATCGCCCTGACGCCAGCACAGCCCCTGGTTCGGCAACTGCACGCGGTATTCGAGGTGCCACGGCTGGAGAAACGCAGCGGACTGCACGAACGAGTCGCGCCATGCTTCGAGGTCGTCGGGATGAATCAGCGCGTCGATGCGGGCGGCGTCCTGCGCAACGTCCTGCGGCGTCAGTTCGTAGATCTCGGCAATGCCCGCGCTCGCATACGGAAACGACAGGTGGCCGTCCGCCAGACGGCGGCACTGGAACACGAGGCCCGGCACTTCGTTGGTGAGGTTCGTCACGAGATTGGCGCTCTCGCGCAGCCGCTCGGCCATTTCGCGCATCGACGTGATGTCCGTCGTCGTGCCGACCATGCGCAGCGCGCGCCCGTCGCTGTCGCGGCTCATCACCTTGCCGCGGCTGCAGATCCATTTATAGCGGCCGTCCTTGCAGCGGATGCGATGCTCGACCTCGTAGCTTTCGGTGCGGCCTTCGAAATGCGCCTGCATCGCGGCCTTCACGTAGGCGGCGTCGTCGGGATGCAGGCGTTGGTAGCTGTCCTCGATGCGGTTCGTCACCTCGTCCCCGGCATAGCCGAGCATCGCCTTCCAGCCCGTCGAATAGTGGATCTCGCCCGCCACGACGTCGCGGTCCCAGATGCCCGTGCCGCTGCCCGCCATCGCGAGCGTCAGCAGGCGTTCGCGCGCGCGCAGCGCCTCCGCTTCGTCATGCCGGGCCGCCGCGCTCACCTGCTGCTCCACCAGCGCCGAGGCGATGCGTGCGAAGTCGTCGAGGCTCGCGCGCTCGGCGTCGCCGAGTTCGCGCGGCGCGTGGTCGATCAGGCACAGGCTGCCGATGCGCTCGCCCGTTTCGCCGCGCAGCGGCCACGCGGCGACGAAACGAAACGGCAACGCGTGCGCGTTCGCGAGGCACGCGCGCCAGGCCGGATCGGCGCCCGTGTCGGCGACGACGAGCGGCTCGCTCATCCACGGCGCACCGCTCGCGTCCTGCAGGCTGCGCAGCGCCTCGCGCAACGGCGCGTCGAGTCCCGCGCCGCTCCAGCGGCCATCGGGTTCGCCCGGAATCACGCAGGCCGCCGCCACGCCGAAATGCAGCCCGGCAAGCCGCATCAACCCGTCGAGCCGCGCATTTGCCTCGACTGCCTCGACCGCCTCCCCGACCGGCGCCGCGTCGGCGGCAGGCGGGGCAGGCAGGGCAGCCGGTGCGTCGGGGGGTGACGGCAAGGCGGACATGAAGGGCGCTCTGTCAGAGGAATCGAGCGCCTAGTATATACGGGCATTTTTCGCCGACATGGCACGCGCTTGAGTGAAACCTCGACCGCGCCGCGGCCCAATCCGCTCAACCAGGCTTCCCGGCTGTCAGTTGCGAGTAGACGTCGTGCGACACCTGCAGCAGCACCTTGCGGTCGATGCCGCCCGAGACCGCGTAGCCGAAGTCGCCGTCGACCCAGTAGAACACGCTCACCGGACCGTCCTGATACAGCTTGAACGCCGTGGTGTTCGAGCTGGCGAGGCGATGCGAGATGGCGAGCGTGATCCGTTCGCCCTGCGCGTTGTGGTACATGAACAGCGCCACCTGGCCGCCGTCGTCGCCGGGCATGAGACGCCCGCCCGCCAGTTCGAAGCCGCTCTTTCCGAGCATCGGCGGATGGACGTTCGTGCCGAGGCGGTTCGACAGCCACTGGACGAAGTCCTGCTCCTGCGCGCGGCTGCTCATGTTCGCCGGACGCCCGACCTCGGGCATATAGACGACATGCGCGAACGCCGCCTGGCGCGCGAAAAGCTCGCTGCCGTCCGCGCTGACCGAGTGAATCGCCGCGCCGGGCGTCGACGAGGTCATCACGCTCGTGCCGAAGCGCGTGCCCCAGCCGATGCCGACGCCGATCACGAGCGCCGCCGCCATGCCCGCGAAACGCGGCCAGTTCGCGGCTTCGCGCTTTTGACCATGTATGGCGTTCGCTTCGTCGCCGGAGCGCAGACGCGCCGGCAACGGCTCGTCGAGCACGCGGTCGTAGCGGTCGTGCAGCAGGTTGTTCAGGGAAAAATAATCGCTTACGCGCGCGGCGAGATCGGGATTGCGTTCGAGTTCGCGCTCGACGTCCGCCCTGCGCGATCCGGATAGCGTGCCGTCCACGTAGGCGTGCAGTTCGTCTTCCGTGACGGGATTCAGTTGATCGCTCATCGCACCACCTTCAGGTTCGCTCGCGGGGCCGCACCGGCCATCAACGCGCGCAGCCGCTCGCGCCCTCTCGACAGACGCGACATCACCGTGCCGATGGGAATGTCGAGCGCCAGCGCCACATCGGCGTAACTCATTTCCTCGAGGCCCACGAGCAGCACGACCTCGCGCTGATCGGCGGGCAGCCGCTGCAGCGCGTAGTCGAGGTCGCGGACTTCCAGCGTGCTCATCTGGCTCGCGGGGACCGCGTAGTCGGTCTCGGGAATGCCCTCGTCGTCGACGGACACATGCACGCCGCGCGCCGACGATTTGCGCACCTGGTTCACGAAGAGGTTGTGCATGATCGTGAAGAGCCAGGCGCGCAGATCGGTGCCCGCGCGAAACAGCTCCGTGCGCCCGAGCGCGCGCTCCAGCGTGTCCTGCACGAGATCGTCGGCCAGTTCCCGGTTGTTGATGAGCGCGCGCGCGTAGCGTCGCAGGCGCGGCACATGCTCGGTCAGTTCGTCACGGATATCCATGTTTCATCCTTGCCCCTGCACGTTCGGCGACGCTCGCCTCGCGCCCGCCATGGTCGCGACGTCCGCCGCGCGCATCAGTTCACGCGTGTCCGCGCGACCCGCCAGCTCCCAGCGCGTCCCGCGCGCGGTCCAGCCGATCAGCCGCAGCGCGCCGAAGCGCTGCGCGCTCCACATCGGCTGACTGTTCGCGAACCACGCGCGCGCCCCCAGCAATACGATCTTCTGCCCTTGCGCGGTCTCGTAGACGTAGCGCCGCGCAAGCGCCAACGGCCCGAGATCCGGCACGCCGACCGCGACGAGACGCAGACCGGCCGCCTGAAATTCGAACGGCGCGGCGTCGATGCCCGCCGGACTCGCGAGCGGTTCTTCGCCGGCGCCGCTGCTCGCCTGCATCAGCGCCATGATCGCGGCGGCGTCCAGCACCTGCTGCGTCGGCTCCGAGGCCGCGAGCCACCCCGCCGCCGCGCCGGCCAGCAGGACGGCCGACGCGAACGCGAGCGAAGCGCGCCGCCATCCGCCGCGCCGGACGGCGGCCGCGAGACCGGGAACCGCGGCGGGAGCGGCGTCGGCACGCGCAAACGGCACAAGCGGCACAAGCGGCACAAGCGGCACAAGCGGCACAAACGCGCGCCGGATCTGCGCGTTCAGATGGCGATAGAAGAGGATTCGCCGCCATTCGCCGGGCCGCGTCGCCAGATACTGCCGCACAAAGGTGGCGCGCTCGGCCGCGATCGAGCCGTCAGTGTAGGCCTGGAGGTCGGCCTCCGAAACCGGCGGACCCTCATGCGAACCCTCAAGCGGCCCCTTGAAAATCATGATCTTGCGACTGTTCGAGGTTGGGATGAAGGGCTAACACGCGGCGGATGGCTTTATTCCTCGCCCGCTTTCGTCGGGTATCAAGCCGCGCCGCATCCGCCCATCCGGAACGTGAAGCCGGCCTCGCGCACATATGACAATTGAGCGCACCCGCCGAACCGGGATATGTCATTTGTGAGACACTTGCGCGACTTCACAGATTCCCCGGTCCAGCGGGTTCGACGCGCCCGCATCCGAAGCGGTTGTTTCCGAACGGCGCGCCGTGACTTCGCCATGCTCCGATGTCACCGCGCGACGAGCCCACGCCAGCCGACCGGGAACCACAATGCCGGACCTGCCCCTTTCCCAGCCGCGCCCGACGGGCCAACGCGGACTCGCCTCCGGCCTGTTCGTCATGATCGTCGTGGCGGGCCTGCTTTACGTCATCGGACATCTCGTCGTGGACCTGCGCGCCGTGCGCGAAAGCTCCGCGATGCCCTTCCTGCTGCTCGGCGTCGCGCTCCTCATCGCGCTCGGCTTCGAATTCGTGAACGGCTTCCACGACACCGCCAACGCCGTCGCCACCGTCATCTATACGAACTCGCTCGAACCGCATCTCGCCGTGATCTGGTCGGGCGCATGGAATTTTCTCGGCGTGCTGGTGTCGACCGGCACCGTCGCGTTCGGCATCCTGCAACTGCTGCCCGTCGAGCTGATCCTGCAGGTCGGCAGCAACGCGGGCTTCGCGATGGTCTTCGCGCTGCTCATCGCGGCGATTCTCTGGAACCTCGGCACCTGGTACTTCGGCCTGCCCTCGTCGAGTTCGCACACGCTCGTGGGCTCGATCATCGGCGTGGGCATCATGAACCAGATCATCCGCGGCCCCTCCGGCACGAGCGGCGTCGACTGGGGCCAGGCCGCGGGCGTCGGCAAGGCACTGCTGTTTTCGCCGATCGCCGGCTTCGTGCTCTCGGCCATTTTGTTCGTCATCCTGAAGTTTCTCGTGCGCGCGCCGAAGCTCTACAGCGAACCGAAGGGCAAGGAGCCGCCGCCGTTCTGGATCCGCGCGCTGCTCATCCTCACCTGCACGGGCGTGTCGTTCGCGCACGGCTCGAACGACGGCCAGAAAGGCATGGGCCTGATCATGCTGATCCTGATCGGCGTCGTGCCCACGGCCTACGCGCTCAACAAGGCCGTCACGCCCGCGGAGACCGATACCTTCGTCGCCGTCGCGCGCCACGCGTCCGTCACGCTCGCGAAGTACACGCACGATGCGCCGCCCGACAATCCGCGCGAGGAAGTCGAAGCCTATGTCCGCACGCACAGGCTCACGCCGGCCACGCTGCCCGCGCTGCGCCAGTTGACCGACACGATCGCCGATCAGGTGAGCCTCTCGGGTTCGATCGCGGCGATGCCGCAGTCGATGGTCGATAACGTGCGCAACAATATGTATGTCGCTTCCGAGGCGATACGCCTGATGGAAAAGGCGCGCGCGCCGGTCTTCAACCGCGAGGACGCAGCGGCAATCGACACGTTCCACAAGCAGATGGACCACGCGACCAAATTCATCCCGACCTGGGTGAAAGTGGCCGTGGCGATTGCACTCGGGCTTGGGACGATGGTGGGCTGGAAGCGCATCGTCGTGACGGTCGGCGAGAAGATCGGCAAACAGCACCTCACGTATGGGCAGGGTGCATCGGCGGAGGCGGTCGCCATGCTGACCATCGGCATGGCCGACGCGTACGGCCTGCCCGTCTCCACGACCCACGTGCTCGCCTCGGGCGTGGCGGGCACCATGGCCGCGAACGGCTCCGGGCTCCAGTGGCGCACCGTGCGCAATCTCATCCTCGCCTGGGTGCTCACGCTGCCTGTGTCGATTGCGTTGTCGGCGGGGCTTTATTGGGTGTTCAGGCAGGTTTTCTGAACTCGCGCTGGAATCGGCAAACGCGGCTCATGGCGCAAGTTGCCGCTCTCGCCCAAGCCCATCCGCGAGCCGCCTGCACAAACCGCTGACCACCCTCGCCGCACTCACGCGCCACCAGAACGGCGCGGCCACCTCGAAGCCGAAGTGAAGCGCCGTCTGCGACGCGCCCGCCGCCCGTGCCCGGCAGCGGAACGTCACGGCATGGCGATACGTGCCGCCGCCGGCCCGCCACGCGCGCGCCGAAAATCGCATGACCGCGCGAAGTTCGAGCGCGGAATCGACCGGCGAGACCTCACACGACTCGACGACCCACGACGCGCCGTAGTGCCTGTCGCTGTTCAGCGCCGCGCTCACGCGCTGCCATACCTGATCGGGCGGCAGCGGCACGAGCCGATGTTGTCCGGCGCGCTGCGCGCGATGCATCGCACGAAGCGCCCAGCCGTTGCCATAGACCAGCAGTGCGCCGCCGATCACGAGCGCCCATTGCAGCACGCTCGCAAACCAGTGCGGCCCGGCAGAGAGCGCGAACGGCGCGAGCACCATCTCGACGATCTTGTGCGCGACGGCATAGATCACGAAAAACGCAACGACGATCGCAACGAGAAGAACGGCCCAACGGCGCTGCCGGTCGTCGAGATGCGCGAACGCGCGCACGCCGGCCGGCCGCTGCGGCGCATCATCGAGCCCACGTCGCGCGTCCGCCATGACCTGCTCACGCCATTGCGAAGCGTTTGCGCGTGCGCCCGCGGCCTCGTCGCGCAGCTTCACGAGTTCCGTCAGCAAGGCATCGCGCTCGGTCTTCATGCGAAGCAGTTCGTCGAGGCCGCGCGATTTTTCCATGTGCAGCGAGCCGATCTCTTCCTGCACGTGCTCGCGCCGCGCCTGCAATTGCCGCAACGCGTCGTGCAGCGTATCGATCTGCTCGCGCTCGAACGCAGGATCGCTCGACGGCGCTTCGTGATGCTCGGACCAGTAATGTTCGAGCACCTCGCGCGCGTGCTTCATGCTCTTGAACTGCTCGTTGGCCCAGCGCTGCTGCGCGGGCGACGAATGACGCCACTTGTCGGGATGAAGAATCTGTGCGAGCTGCCGGTATTTCCGTGTGATTTCGGCCGCAGATGCCCCTGGCTCCAGGTCGAGCCGATAGTAGAGCCGGTCGTAGTCGACGTGGTGGCCGGGATCGTGGATCGCCATGCCCGAAGTCTTTCTTCAGTTGAATGACCGCGCGCGCGAAGATGCAAGCCAACGCCGCAGTGCGTGTTCAGGCACGGTAGTTCACTCACCGGCGCGCTGCAAGACCGTGTTGCGCGCCTGCACCGTGGCGAAGGCGCTAGGCGTGGAAAATCGTCCCGACTTACCCGCGCGCGTCGTCGAGCGCCATCGCGAGCACGCGCGCGACGTGCAGGGGTTCGGCCCCTGCGCCGTCGCGAATCTGGTGACGGCAACTGGTGCCGTCAGCGACGACGAGATCATCGGGCGCGGCCTCGCGCAGCGCCGGCAACAACGACAGTTCAGCCATGGCCTTCGACGCGGCATAGTGTTCCGCTTCGTAGCCGAAGCTCCCCGCCATGCCGCAGCACGACGATTCGATCGCCTTGATTTCCAGCCCCGGAATCCATCCGAGCACGGTCTGCACGGGCCGTAACGCGTCAAAGGCTTTTTGATGGCAGTGACCGTGCAGCCACGCGCGCTTCGCATCGAGCGGCCTGAATTTCAGGTCGAGCCGGCCCGCCTCTTTTTCGCGGACGAGAAATTCCTCGAACAGCAAGGCCGATTGCGCGAGCTTGCGCGCCGCATCGCCGTAGCCGTACTGCAGAAACTCGTCGCGCAACGTCAGCAGACACGACGGTTCAAGGCCCACGATGGCCACGCCGCGCTCGACATACGGCATCAGCGTATCGAGAGCACGGCGCGCTTCGCGTTTCGCTTCATCCACGAGACCCGCCGCGAGAAACGTTCGACCGCAGCACAACGGCCGCTCGCCGTCGCGCGTATTGAAGCGGACGCGATAGCCCGCCGCCTCCAGCACGCGCTGCGCGGCGCGCGCGTTTTCCGGCTCGATCGTGTTGTTGAACGTATCGACGAAGAGAAGGACTTCGCGTCCTGACTGCCCTTCGCGGCTCGACGCGCGCGGCAAAAACGCCTGCTGAAAACGCGGCAACGTGCGCTCGGGCGCGAAGCCAATGGAACGCTTGATCCATGCGCCGGCGAGCGGCATGCGCTCCGCCGCGGCAAGCAACGCACCGAATCGTCCCGCGCGTTGCGCATAGCGCGGCATGAATGCGATCAGCTTTTCGCGCAGGCCGATGCCGTGCTTCGCGGCCCTGGCCGCGCGCGCCTCGATCTTGAACTTCGCCATGTCGACACCGGTCGGGCACTCGCGCTTGCAGCCCTTGCACGAGACGCACAGATCGAGCGCCGCCATCACATCGTCGCTTGCGAGACCGTCGCCGCCCAGTTGCCCCGATATCGCGAGTCGCAACGTATTCGCGCGCCCGCGCGTGACATGCTGCTCGTCCTTCGTCACGCGATAGCTCGGACACATCGTCCCCGCATCGAACTTGCGGCAGTGGCCGTTGTTGTTGCACATCTCCACGGCCTTCGCGATGCCGCCGCTCAGATCGCCGCCACTGCCCGGCTCGCGTTGCTCGCCCGTGAGCGGATCGCGCACGACGTTCCACGCGGACCAGTCCAGTGTCGTGGTCATCACGCGCTCGCGATAGCCGGGCGCGAAGCGGAAGTTGCGCACGTCGTCCATCTTCGGCGGGCGCACGATCTTGTCGGGATTGAAGCGGTTGTCCGGGTCGAACAACTGTTTGATTTCGCCGAACGCTTCGTTGATGCGCGGCCCGTACTGCCACGCCACCCATTCGCCGCGACACAGCCCGTCGCCGTGCTCGCCCGAATACGCGCCCTTGTACTCGCGCACGAGTTCGGCCGCCTCTTCGGCAATCGCGCGCATCTTCGCCGCGCCGTCGCGGCGCATGTCGAGAATAGGCCGCACGTGCAGCGTCCCGACGCTCGCATGCGCGTACCACGTGCCCTCGGTGCCGTGCCGGTGAAACACGTCGGTCAGACGGCGCGTGTACTCGGCCAGATGTTCGAGCGGCACGGCGCAGTCCTCGATGAACGACACCGGCTTGCCGTCGCCCTTCATGCTCATCATGATGTTCAGGCCGGCTTTGCGCACGTCCCACAGCGCTTTCTGCTCCGCCGCTTCGGGCATCTTCACCACGCTGCCCGGCAGCCCAAGGTCGCTCATCAGTTCTTCCAGGCGATCGAGCCGCTGCAACTGCGCGCCGCGCTCCTCGCCCGCGAATTCCACGAGCAAAATCGCATCGGGCCGCCCGACGAGCGCCAGGCCGATCACGGGCGCGAACGCGGGATTGTCGAGCGCAAGCCCGATCATCGTGCGATCGACGAGTTCCACCGCCGTGGGCCGCAGCCCGACGATGTGCTGCGTGAAGTCCATCGCCTGATAGAACGTCGGGAAGCTGATCACGCCGAGCACGCGATGCTCGGGCAGCGGCGCGAGCTTCAGCGTGATCTGCCGGCTAAACGCGAGCGTACCCTCGGACCCCACGAGCAGATGCGCAAGATTGGCCGAACCGTCGTCCGTATAGGCGAGCGGATTCTGGCAGTCGAACAGATCGATGTTGTAGCCCGCCACGCGGCGCAGCACCTTCGGCATGCGCCCGGCGATTTCCGCGCGTTCGCGCTGCGCGATGCACGTCACGCCTTCAACGATCTGCGCGAGCCGAGCGTTGCCAGCGGCAAGCGGCTGCTTCAGCGACTCGAAACGCGCCCCGGTGCCGTCGGCAAGAATCGCGTCGATGGCGCTCACGTTGTGGACCATGTTGCCGTATTCGATCGAGCGCGAGCCGCACGAGTTATTGCCCGCCATGCCGCCGATCGTGCACTGCGCCGACGTCGACACATCGACAGGAAACCACAGCCCATGCGGCTTGAGCCACGCGTTCAGGTGATCGAGCACGATACCGGGCTCGACCGTGACGGTGCGCGCGTTCGCGTCGAAATCGACGATGCGCGTGAGCCAATGGCTCGTATCGATGACGAGCGCCTCGGCCACGGTCTGGCCGCACTGGCTCGTCCCCGCGCCGCGCGCGAGCACCGCAGCGTGTTCGCTGCGCGCAACGTCGAGCGCCATGCGCAGATCGTCCTGATCGCGCGGCACCACGACGCCAACCGGCATGATCTGATAGATCGAGGCGTCGGAGGCGTAGCGGCCGCGGCTCGCGGCGTCGAAGAAGACGTCGCCGCGCATCGCCTCGCGCAGGCGCCGCGCAAGCGGCGAGCCGCGATGCGCGGCGTTCGGCACGAGACGTATCGGCTCGACGAGCAGACGGGTGGCGGATTCAGTCATGACGAGTGAGAAGCCGGTTTGCCGCGCAATGGCTCAAGTGGCTCAAGCGCCTCAAGCGCGTTGATGCGAAGCCGCAACGTCGCCCGCGGCGCCGGCCGCCTCGAAGCGGTCGCCCGGACGCATGCGGAACGCGAGTACCACGCCCACCGCCATCAATGCCATGCTGCCGACGAACGGCAGTTGCCAGTTGTGCGTCGAATCGATCAGGAATCCGGATAAAACCGGCGAGATGATCGCCGCGAGCGCCGATCCGGTGTTCATGATGCCGCTTGCCGTGCCCGCGTATTGCGGCGCGATGTCCATCGGGATCGCCCACATCGGGCCGATGGTCATCTCCGAGAAGAAGAAGCCCGACGAGAGGCACACCACCGACACGGTCAGGTCGTGCGTGAACATGAGCGGCACGAGCGAAACGAGCGTCAGCAGCATGCAGACCGACACCATCAGACTGCGCGCGCGATTGAGATTGCGCGTGCGCTCGTAGAGCCAGTCGGTGACGGTGCCGCCGAGCGTATCGCCGATCACGCCCGCAAAGAACACAGCCGACGCGAACACGGCCGACTTGCGCAGGTCGAGCTGATGGTTATGCAGAAAGTACTGCGGAATCCAGCTTAGAAAAAGCCAGAGCGTCCAGCCGTAGCAGAAGTAGACGATCGTCACCGGAGCCATGCGGCGCAGCAGCGGGCCCCACGGCACCTTGCCCGCCTTCGGCGCCGGTTGCGGCAGAACGGCGAGTTCCGCTTCGGTGATGCGGCGATGCTCGCCCGGACGCTCGGCGAACGTGAGCTGCCAGACCGCGACCCAGACGAGGCTGATCGCCCCGCAGACAAAGAACGACGCGCGCCAGCCCCACGCAGTCATCGCGAGCACGATCACGCCCGGCGCGACCGCGTTGCCGATGCGCGCCGCCGCGTGCGTGACGCCCTGCGCGAAACCGCGCCGCTCTTTCGCAACCCAGCGCGACATCGCGGAGGTCGCGGCCGGGAACGTCGCGCCTTCGCCGAACCCCAGCAACAACCGCGCGGCGAGCAGCGTCACGAGACCCGTTGCAAAACCGGTAAGCAGCGTCGCGACGGCCCACAATACGCCGCAGAACAGCAGCGTGCGCTTTGCGCCGAAGCGGTCGCTGACCCAGCCGCCGCTCACCTGAAACAGCAGATACGGATAGGCGAACGCGGAGAACACGAGGCCGATCTCCGTGTGCGAGAGCCCGAACTCCTTGCCGAACCCCGCCGCCGCCGTGCTCACGTTCACGCGGTCGAGGTACGTAATGAAGTACATGATGCACAGCATGATCAGCACGACGCTCGTCGCGCTGGTGAGTCGAAGCCGCTTCATCGTCTCTCTCCGGTTGGGGGCAGCTTCGGGCGTGCGTAGCGCGCCTTGCTGCGCCTCCGTTATGTCCAGCGGGACGCCGCATTCCGCGGCGAGGGTTGTGGCGTTGTGTTGCGTCCTTTAATTGCGTCTTTGCTTTTATTGGAATCGTACGGCGCAATGCCCGCTATCTTCAGCAGCGCCGGTGCCTCACGCCGCTGCCTTCAGCGGCGCATCTTTCGATTGCGCCATGAGCCAGGCCATCGCATCGGGCAGACCGCTCGCAGCAAGTGGCACGCCCGCGAGTTGCAGGCCCATCTCGCAGCCCGCGAGCGTGCCGAGCAACGTGAGGTCGTTACAGTCGCCCAGATGTCCGATGCGGAACATGCGCCCCTTCACCTTGCCGAGCCCCGTGCCGAGCGACATGTCGAAACGCTCGTAGATGAGCTTGCGCACCGCATCGGCATCGATGCCCTCGGGCATCATCACGCCGGTCAGCACCGGACTGTAGACGGCGGGGTCCGCGCACTGGATTTCCAGGCCCCACGCGCGCACCGCGCGGCGGCATGCTTCGGCAAGACGTTGATGCCGCGCGAACACGTTATCGAGCCCTTCCGCTTCGAGCATGTCGAGCGATTCCGCGAGCGCGTAGAGCAGGTTCGTGTTCGGCGTGTACGGCCAGTAGCCGTTGCGGTTCATTTCGATGATCTCGTCCCAGCCCCAGAAGCTGCGCGGCAGCGTCGCGCGCCTGCTCGCCGCGCGCGCCTTCTGCGACACCGCATTGAAGCTGATGCCCGGCGGCAGCATCAGGCCCTTCTGCGAGCCCGCGACCGTCACGTCCACGCCCCATTCGTCGTGCCGGTAATCGGCGCTCGCGAGACCCGAGATCGTATCGACCATGAGGAGCGCCGGATGCCCGGCCGCATCGATCGCGCGACGCACGGCGGCGATGTCCGACGTGACGCCCGTGGACGTCTCGTTGTGCACGACGCACACGGCCTTGATCGCGTGCTGCGTATCCGCGCGCAGACGCGCTTCGATCATGTCGGCCTGCACGCCGCGGCGCCAGCCTTCGATGCCGGGCAAGCCGAGGAATTCGGGCTTCAGGCCGAGGCTTTCGGCCATCTTTTTCCAGAGCGTGGCGAAGTGGCCCGTTTCGTACATCAGCACGGTGTCGCCTAGGCTCAGCGTGTTGACGAGCGCGGCTTCCCACGCGCCGGTGCCCGACGCCGGATAGATCACCACGGGCTGCTGCGTCTTGAAGATGCGCTTGATGCCGTCGAGCACCTTCAACCCCAGCGCACCGAACTCGGGTCCGCGATGATCGATGGTCGGATAACTCATCGCGCGCAGAATGCGGTCGGGCACCGGGCTCGGCCCTGGTATCTGCAGGAAATGTCGCCCGGAGGGGTGAAAGTCGAGTTTCAACATCGCTGTCTCTCCGATTGAATTTTGCATGCAAAAAACTATAGGACGCAAAGCGTGGCGACCACAAGCGCAATCTGCGCAGCGTTAACCCCTGGTTTTTCTGCGTTTTTCCGGCATACACTAGAACGACCATAATTCGATCAAGAGTCTTTTGTATGCAAAACGCCACTTTTGACGACGACAAGGCCCTGGCGCCGCTGCTGCCCAAAGTCGAGCGCATGCGTCTGCACGACACCGTGGTCGAGCACTTGCGCCGCTTCATCGTCGAAGGCGTGCTCGAACCCGGCAAGAAACTCAACGAACGCGAACTGTGCGAAACGCTCGGCATTTCGCGCACGCCGTTGCGCGAGGCGTTAAAGGTGCTGGCCGTCGAAGGGCTAGTCGAGATTTCGCCGAATCGCGGTGCCACGGTGGCGAAGATGTCCGAGGCCGAGATCCGCGAAATGTTCGAGTTGATGAGCGGACTCGAAGCGTTCTCGGGCGAACTCGCGTGCGAACGCATCACGCCCGCCGAAATCGCCGGGATCAAATCGCTTCACTACGCGATGGTCGCGTGCCGTGCGCAGAACGACCTCGCGGGCTATTACAGCCGCAATCAGGCGATTCACGACCGCATTAATGCCGCCGCGCGTAATTCGGCGCTGCATCAGATGTATGCATCGATTAACCGTCGGCTTCAGGCGCTGCGGTTTCGATCGAACTACCAGACGCCCAAGTGGGACCGCGCGATCCGCGAACACGAGGAGATGCTCGAAGCGCTCGATGCGCGCGACGGCAAACGTCTGTCGACGATCCTGCGCCACCATCTGCTCGAAAAGCGCGATGCCGTGCTGCAACTCGCGTCCGCCGAACGCGCGGCGCAAAGCGGCACTGATACGGACGCCTAAGACATGTATTGTTCTACCGGATTAATTCGAAAAACGACTGAACAAGCTGCGTTGTGCCATGTCGCGCACAAACGCTCAATAAGGCGGCAGATCACCGACGAGAGGAAACATCGCGAACGTGTAGCCCATATTGAAGTAGCCCGCACGCGCATAGGACGCGATACGTTCGAGTTGTTCGGGATCGTCGTGCGCGGCCTGCTGCGCCGACGCGCGATCGCGCCGTCGCCGCAACACGGCCTGGAATGGCCTCGCGGCCATTTGAATGGATAACGCCATCAACCTCGACATCGCCTGCTCCTTGCAACGACTCCCGCTTTTCAAGCTAGTCGCCGGCGCGCGCATTCACAACCATGCTTTTCTGTGAAGCTTTGCACGCGCATGGCGTCAGGAGTTAATTCACTATACAGACTGGGGTGAACCCTGTGAGCGTAATCCGCATTGCAAAGCGGGTCTTCAAACCAACGCACGTAAGCAATTTACGGATACACTGAAACGGTCCCTATCAACCAACCAGAAAATTACCCATGATTGCAGAATGGATCATCGAGCAGACTTCCGACGCCCTCATCTACGCAGATCGCGACGGAAAGATCGTCCGCTGGAACGAGGCAGCAACCACGCTGTTCGGCTTCAGCAAAGATGAAGCACTCGGCGCGAGCCTCGACCTCATCATCCCCGAGCATCTGCGCGCGCCGCACTGGAAGGGCTTCGATGCTGCCCTTGCAAGCGGCAACACGCGACTCGGCGGACATCCGACGCTGACGCGCGGCGTACACAAGGGCGGACAGAAGCTTTATGTCGAGATGTCGTTCGCGCTCGTCAAGGACGACGCGTCACAGGTCGTCGGCTCGGTGGCCATGGCACGGGACGTGACGGAACGTGTGGAGCGCGAGCGCGCCGCGCGAGCCGCTTCGCAATCGCCCTCACACTGAGACCGATCACCCGAACAGGCTGACTGCCTCTCCGCTGATACGTCAATAAGCCGACGCCTCGCGCACGAACTCCCGAGGCGCGCATCGGCGACGGACGTGGTGACCGGATCGCCGCGACTTGCATGCGCGGCAACGTGAACCTGAGTGGAGCAGCCATGTTCCGGAAGATCAGCGTAGCGCTCGCTTTCGCCTGCGCGTCCGCCGCGAGCGCAGGCGCGCTCGCGCAGCCCATTCACATCGAGTCCGGCAGCTACGGCGCCAATTGCGGCGCACGCGTGGGCAATGTCACGCGCGATCTCGCCGCGCACTGCAACGCGCTCGAAACCTGCCGCTACGGAATCGACCCGGCGGCCGCCGGCGCGCACCGACGTCGATGCCCCGCCGATCTGGTCGCTGAATGGTCTTGCGGACCGGGTGTCTTTCATCGCGCGACCGTCCGTGCCTCCGCGAAACACGGCGATACGCTCGTGCTGACCTGCGTGCCCTCCGCGGGCGCGGGCAAATAACCCGCTCGCGGCGCAGAAAACTCCCATTGCGGAAAAGGCCGGCCGCACGTCGAAGGCCGGCTGCGGCGGCCGTGCGCTTTCGCCACGGAATGTGACTCGCCCGTATATATCACCGCGTGATATGATTTTTATTCAAATCCTTCAATGGATAGTCGATGAACACATCCGTGCGAGACCTGACCAAACTGAACTTCGAACAGCTCTCGTCGTTTCGCTATCAGATGAGACGCTTCGAGCGTTTCTCCGAAGACGCTGCCCAGGACGAAGGAATCACGCCGCTTCAATATCTGCTGCTCCTGCACATCAAGGGCTATCCGGGCCGTGACTGGGCGACGATCGGCGAACTCGCCGAACGCCTTCAGGCGCAGCATCACGGCGTCGTGGCGCTGGTCTCGCGCTGCGAGGCGTTGGGACTGGTCGAACGCAAGGTGAGCGACAGGGACCGGCGGCAAGTGGAAGTCCATCTGCTCGATGCAGGCGAGCAGATCCTTCAGCGCCTTGCAGAGATGCACCGTGTCGAACTGCGCACGCTCGAAGGCACCTTCACGATTCCGCAGATCGACGGATGAATGCCGCGCCGAAGCATGAATGTCCGGCGGCACCTGAAACTAGAGTCCCCAGATGATGTCGGCATGCCCCGTGTCGGCCGCTCTCATCATGGAGATGAGCGGCCAGGCGCGTTGCGAAAGTTCGTTGGCGGGCGCGCGGTCGCGCTCGCGTGAATGCTGCAGTGCCAGTTCAGTGCGCTCGGCCGCTGCAATCTCCGCCTCCATGCGTTCGATTGCATGAGGTAGTTCGTCGTGCAGAATGACGCCGCGCGCGTCGAGCCGCCGCCCCATGAGTCCGAGCAGATATTGGGCAAGATCCCGGAGCATGACCACGTCCGGCGCTGCCCGCGATTGAAACGTAACCAGCATCTTCATCCTCCCCAAGGTGCATGTCCTGTGTCTGCTGCCCGATAGAACCTCGCCCGTGGCGGTTGAAAGCGTCGAGGCCCTGGGTGGAACGGGAAACCGGAGAGGCGCAGGCGCGCTATCCCTCGGACGATTCGTGCCGTTCGATCCGCTGTTCGACCATATCGTGTCCGTATTCTGTGCCGAACCGCGCCCGGTCTGGCCGCGTCCCACCTGCGGGCCTGCTTTCATTTTATATCATGCTGTGATGCATTCAAGCGGCAGGGTATACGTTGTATGCATAAGCAGTGCCTTGCATGCGTAGCCGTCGTTTATATAATTTGGCACTTGCGGCGGTGCGACAAGAATCCGGCCGCGTCGCCACGCACGAAAAATTCACTCTGGCCGTTTTTTCACGTTGCGATATACACTGACGCGATGTGAATTGCGTGATCGATGGCAGCTCAGCGGAGCCGCCTCGCGCAAACAAAAAAATTCGCTACACCAGACACATTGCCGTTTTATGTCAACGGCTTATACATTCGACGTCTGCCGCTCCATTGTGTCGGCGGGTACGAGCCGCATCCATTGACACTATATCCGCCGCGTACTTTACGCATTCATAAGACGCAATAGGACGCTCCGAAGCGGACGAAACGCGCCGGACAGCGTGCTCGCAAGTTTTGCGGTCTGGTCGCTTTCAATACACACTCGCACGCAATGCGCTAGATTCCGCCTGTCCCTGCACTACGCCAATCCGGTGCGCGCGGCCGCGCGTACCAAATCCGGCGAATGGCCGCTACGCTTTTTTATTTCAATGTCTCTTTACTTATCTCAAGTCTTCTTTTTAAATACGTAACTGCCCGAACCAGAAGCGCGAACTCGAAGCCTGAACGCAAAGCCCGAAAGCGAAACCTTGGAGATGTCATGAGTCATTTTCTGGATCGTCTGCGTTACTTTACGACGGCACGTCCCCAATTCGCCGACGGTCATGGTGCCGTCACGGACGAAGACCGGAAATGGGAGGAGGCTTACCGCACGCGCTGGCAGCACGACAAGATCGTGCGCTCGACGCACGGCGTCAACTGTACGGGTTCGTGCTCCTGGAAAATCTACGTGAAAGGCGGCATCGTCGCGTGGGAGACCCAGCAGACGGACTATCCGCGCACGCGTCCCGACATGCCCAATCACGAACCGCGCGGCTGCGCGCGCGGCGCATCGTATTCGTGGTACCTCTATAGCGCGAACCGCCTCAAGTATCCGCTCGTGCGTAGCGCGCTCGTCAAGCTGTGGCGCGAGAAGCGCCGCACGCTCGACCCCGTGGCCGCATGGCAATCCATCGTCGACGACGATGAAGCGCGCCAAAGTTATCAAGCACGCCGCGGCCTCGGCGGCTTCGTGCGCGCCGACTGGGACGAAGTCCTCGAAATCGTCGCCGCCGCGAACGTCCATACCGTGAAGCGCCACGGCCCTGATCGCGTGGTCGGCTTCTCGCCGATTCCCGCGATGTCGATGGTCTCGTATGCGGCCGGCTCGCGTTATCTCTCGCTGATCGGCGGCGTGTGCCTCTCGTTCTACGACTGGTACTGCGACCTGCCGCCGGCCTCGCCGCAAACATGGGGCGAGCAGACCGACGTGCCCGAATCCGCGGACTGGTACAACTCGTCGTTCATCATGATGTGGGGGTCCAACGTGCCGCAGACGCGCACGCCCGACGCGCACTTCATGGTGGAGTCGCGCTACCGCGGCGCGAAGATCGTCTCCATCTTCCCCGACTACGCGGAGGGCGCGAAGTTCGGCGACATCTGGCTGCATCCGAAGCAGGGCACCGACGCGGCGCTCGCGCTCGCGATGGGCCACGTGATCCTCAAGGAATTCCACCTCGCGGGCAAGAGCGCCTATTTCGCCGATTACTGCCGCCGCTTCACGGACATGCCGCACCTCGTCACGCTCGTCGAGCGCGATGGCCGCTACGTGCCCGACCGCTATCTGCGCGCGAGCGATTTCGGGGATTCGCTCGGGCAGACCAACAATCCCGAGTGGAAGACCGTTGCGATCGACTCGGCGACCAATGCATTCACGGTGCCGATCGGCTCGGTGGGCTTTCACTGGGGCCAGCAGGAAGGCGTCGATCTCGGCAAATGGAACCTGCGCGAAGAAACAGCCGATGGCAAGTCCTATACGCCCACGCTTTCGCTCGTGTCGGGACACGACGACGTCGTGGACGTGGGGTTCCCCTACTTCGGCAACGTCGCGCATCCGCACTTCCCGCACACCACGCACGAACCGGTTCTCACGCGGCGCATCGGCGTGCGGCGCGTCGCGACGCGCGATGGCGAGCGGCTCGTCGCCACGGTCTACGATCTTTTCGTCGCGAACTACGGGCTCGACCAGGGCCTCGGCGGCAAGGACATCGCGCAGAGCTACGACGACGACGTGCCCTACACGCCCGCGTGGCAGGAAGCCATCACGGGCGTCAAGCGCGCGGACGTCATCAACGTCGCGCGGCAGTTCGCGGAAAACGCGGACAAGACTGAGGGCCGCTCGATGGTCATCATCGGCGCGGGCATCAATCACTGGTTCCACATGGACATGGCGTATCGCGCCATCATCAACATGCTCGTGATGTGCGGCTGCGTCGGCAAGTCCGGCGGAGGCTGGTCGCACTACGTCGGCCAGGAGAAGCTGCGGCCGCAAACGGGATGGACCGCGCTTGCCTTCGCGCTCGACTGGAACCGGCCGCCGCGCCAGATGAACGCGACCTCGTTCTTCTACGCGCACACCGACCAGTGGCGTTACGATCCGATGAATCCGAGCGACCTGCTTTCGCCGCTCGAAGACAAATCGGCTTATCACGGCTTGCCGATCGACTACAACGTGCGCGCCGAACGCATGGGCTGGCTGCCGTCTGCGCCGCAACTGATGAGCAACCCGCTCGAACTCGGCCGCTCGCTCGGCGACCCGTCGAAGGCCGGCGCCGAAGTCGTGCGCGGACTCAAGGACGGCAGCCTCAAACTGGCCTGCGAAGATCCCGACAATCCGGCCGCCTTCCCGCGCAACATGTTCGTGTGGCGCTCGAATCTGCTCGGTTCGTCGGGCAAGGGGCACGAGTATTTCCTCAAGCATCTGCTTGGGACGACTAACGGTGTTCAGGGCGAGGAGGTCACGAAACACGGCCTGCCCCGCCCCGATGAAATCGTGTGGCACGAAGAAGCGCCGCGCGGCAAGCTCGATCTGCTCGTGACGCTGGACTTCCGCATGTCGACGACGTGCATGTACTCGGACGTCGTGCTACCCACGGCAACGTGGTACGAGAAGGACGACATGAACACGTCCGACATGCACCCGTTCATTCACCCGCTCTCGGCTGCCGTCGATCCGCCGTGGCAATGCCGCAGCGACTGGGAAATATTCAAGGCCGTTGCGAAGCGCTTTTCGGAACTGAGTAAAGGCCATCTCGGCGTCGAGCGCGACGTGGTGCTCGCGCCGATCGCGCACGACGCCGCCAGCGAACTCGCGCAGCCGTTCGGCGTTCAGGACTGGAAACGCGGCGAATGCGAGCCCGTGCCGGGCAAGACCATGCCGGCCGTCGTCACGGTCGAGCGCAATTACCCCGAGACGTATCACCGCTTCACGTCGCTCGGCCCGCTGATGGACAAGCTCGGCAACGGCGGCAAGGGCATCTCCTGGAACACGCAGGCGGAAGTCGATCAGCTCGGCGCGCTGAACTATCGCGATGAAGACGCGGATGCGGGCGACGCGAAGGGACGGCCGCGCATCGACACCGCACTCGACGCCGCCGAAGTGATTCTCTCGCTCGCGCCCGAAACGAATGGCGAAGTCGCGATGAAGGCGTGGCAGGCGCTCTCGAGCTTCACGGGCATCGATCACACGCATCTGGCCGAGGCCCGCGCCGACGAGAAGATCCGCTTTCGCGACATCCAGGCCCAGCCGCGCAAGATCATTTCGTCGCCGACGTGGAGCGGCATCGAGTCGGAACACGTCTCGTACAACGCCGGCTATACGAACATTCACGAACTCATTCCATGGCGCACGCTGAGCGGCCGGCAGCAGCTATACCAGGACCACGCATGGATGCGGGCCTTCGGCGAAGCGCTGTGCGTCTACAAACCGCCCATCGACACCGGCAGCTACGAGAAGATGGCCGGCACGCGTTCGAACGGCAATCCGGAGATCGCGCTCAACTTCATCACGCCGCACCAGAAGTGGGGCATTCACAGCACGTACACCGACAATCTGCTGATGCTCACGCTCTCGCGCGGCGGGCCGATCGTCTGGATCTCCGAGAAGGACGCCGCGCAAATCGGCGTGGTCGATAACGACTGGATCGAGTGCTACAACGCGAACGGCGCACTCTGCGCGCGCGCCGTCGTGAGCCAGCGCATACCGCGCGGCATGGTCATGATGTATCACGCCCAGGAGAAGATCGTGAACACACCGGGCTCGGAAATCACGGGCACGCGCGGCGGCATTCACAACTCGGTCACACGCATTGCGCTCAATCCGACGCACATGATCGGCGGTTATGCGCAGCTCTCGTATGGCTTCAATTACTACGGCACCGTGGGTTCGAATCGCGACGAATTCCTCATCGTCCGCAAGATGAAGCACATCGACTGGCTCGACGAGGAAACGCCCGTAGGTGCCCTGCCTCAGCCCGTTCGCCAAGGAGAGACGTCATGAAAGTACGCGCGCAGATTGCGATGGTGCTGAACCTCGACAAGTGCATCGGCTGCCATACGTGCTCGGTCACCTGCAAGAATGTCTGGACGAGCCGCGAAGGCATGGAATACGCGTGGTTCAACAACGTCGAGACGAAGCCGGGCATCGGCTATCCGAAGGACTGGGAAAACCAGGAGCGCTGGCGCGGCGGCTGGGTGCGCAAATCCAGCGGCGAAATCGAGCCGCGTCAGGGCAGCAAGTGGCGGCTGCTCTCGAAGATCTTCGCGAATCCGCATCTGCCCGAAATCGACGACTACTACGAGCCGTTCACGTTCGACTACGCCCATTTGCAGGAGGCGGGCAACACGAAGGCGATGCCGGTCGCGCGGCCGCGCTCGCTCGTGAGCGGCGAGCGCATGGAGAAGATCGAGTGGGGGCCGAACTGGGAAGAGATTCTCGGCGGCGAGTTCGAAAAGCGTTCGAAGGACTATAACTTCGAGAACGTGCAGAAAGAGATTTACGGGGAGTTCGAAAACACGTTCATGATGTATCTGCCGCGCCTGTGCGAGCACTGCCTCAATCCCTCGTGCGTGGCGTCCTGTCCTTCCGGTTCGATCTACAAGCGCGAGGAAGACGGCATCGTGCTCATCGACCAGGACAAGTGCCGCGGCTGGCGCATGTGCGTGTCCGGTTGCCCGTACAAGAAGATCTATTTCAACTGGAAGAGCGGCAAGGCCGAGAAGTGCATCTTCTGCTATCCGCGCATTGAAGTCGGCCAGCCCACCGTCTGCTCCGAAACCTGCGTGGGCCGCATCCGCTACCTCGGCGTGCTGCTCTACGACGCGGACCGTATTCAGGAGGCCGCGAGCGTCGAGAAGGAAACCGATCTGTATCAGGCGCAACTCGACGTGTTCCTCGATCCGTTCGATCCCGCCGTGATCGAACAGGCCGCGCTCGATGGCGTGCCGCAGGCGTGGATCGAAGGCGCGCAGCGCTCGCCGGTCTACAAGATGGCGATCGACTGGCGCATCGCGTTCCCGCTGCATCCCGAGTTCCGCACGTTGCCGATGGTCTGGTACGTGCCGCCGCTCTCGCCGATCAACGCGGCGGCCAACAGCGGCGAACTCGGCATGAACGGCTACCTGCCCGACGTGAACGCGCTGCGCATTCCGCTGCGCTACCTCGCGAACCTGCTGACCGCCGGCGACGAAAAGCCCGTGCAGGTCGCGCTGGAACGGCTGCTCGCGATGCGTGCGTTCATGCGCGCGCGTCAGGTCGATCGCGTGGAGGCGCCGCAGGTGCTGCAGCAGGCCGGGCTTTCGCTTTCCCAGGTCGAAGAAATGTACCGTTACCTCGCTATCGCCAACTACGAAGATCGTTTCGTTATCCCGACGACTCACCGCGAGTATGCCGAGGACGCATTCGATCTGCGTTCGTCGTGCGGCTTCACGTTCGGCAACGGCTGTTCGGACGGGCGCACCGACGCGAGCCTGTTCGCGCCGAAACCCGGCCGCCGCCAGATTCCGATCCGGGAGGTCTGAGATGTTCGCAGCCCGCCCCCAGCCCATGACGTACCGGCTCCTCGCGTCGTTCCTCGAATACCCGGAGCCCGCGCTCATCGACGCGCTCGACGAAGTCCGCGCGATGGTGCGCGGCGAGCGCGCGTTCGGCGCCGACGTGCGCGAGAAGCTCGTACGCTTCATCGACTATCTCGGCTCACGCGATCTGATCGCGCTTCAGGAGAACTACGTCGCGCTGTTCGATCGCGGGCGCGCGACGTCGCTTCATCTGTTCGAGCACGTACACGGCGAATCGCGCGATCGCGGCCAGGCGATGATCGACCTCATGCAGCTCTACGAGAAGCACGGCATGCTGCTGCGCCCGACCCAGTTGCCCGACTATCTGCCCGTGTTCCTCGAATATCTGTCGATTCTCGATGCCGGCGAGGCGCGCTCGCTGCTCGGCGAAACGACGGAGATCCTGCAATCGATCACTGAAGAACTGAGCCGCCGCAATAGTCACTACGCGTATGTGATTGGCGCGCTGCTGCCGTTGGCGGGTGCCGGCGACGGCAGTCTGCCCGAGTCCGCGCACGACGACGATGCCGGCGCGCCGCACGACAAAGAGGGCTTGCGCGCGCTCGACGATGCATGGACCGAAGAACCGGTGCGCTTCATGGGCGCCGGGCAGCCGGAGACGGCGCCCGTCGAGTTCCATCCGCGCCGCACGACACGCTGAATCAACCGCAATGCGCCATTTGCGCGCTCAGTGAGGAGCAGTCATGGGCCAATATTTCCATCAGTTCCTGTTCGGCATCTATCCGTACATCTGCCTCGCGGTGCTGCTGTTCGGCTCGCTCGCGCGATTCGACCGCGAGCAATACACGTGGAAAAGCGACACGTCGCAACTGCTGCGGCGCGGCGCGCTGCGCCTCGGCAGCAATCTGTTCCACTGGGGCATTCTGGTCGTGGTGCTCGGACACTTCGCCGGGTTTCTCGCGCCGCACTGGCTCGTCGCGCCGTTCATTTCGGCGACGGTCCACCAGTTGATGGCCATGGTCGCCGGCGGCATCGCGGGATCGTTCGCGATCGTCGGCCTCTCGATCCTGATCGTGCGGCGCCTGAGCGACACGCGCATCCGCCGCAACAGTAAAACGTGGGACATCATCATCGTCTTCATGCTCTGGCTGCAGCTCGCGCTCGGCCTTGCGACCGTCGCGCTTTCCGCGCGTCACATGGACGGCGCGATGTTCGAGCAGCTCACCGACTATGTGAAGGGCGTCGTCACGTTCCGCCCGAACATCGCCGGCCTGCTGGACGGCGTGCCGATGGTCTACCAGATGCACATCGCGCTCGGCTTCACGATCTTCCTCGTTTCGCCGTTCACGCGCATGGTGCATATCTGGAGCGGCATTGCGTCGGTCGCATATCTGATCCGCCCGTACCAGCTCGTACGCAAGCGTTAAACCCCGTAGAACCTTTCAAGTAAACAGGATTGTCATAGATGGAAGCAGCTCCGAACGCCAAAGCCCCCGAATTGCCCGCACGCGTGAACGACGTCGAGATCAGCGCCGCGACGATCGAGGCCGAAAGCCAGCACTACGCGAACGAGCCCGATCCGGCGCTCGCCGCACGGCGGGCGCTCGTCGTTCACGAACTGCTGCGCCAGCGCGCCGTCGCGCTCGAACTGATCGCGTCCGACGCCGATCTCGACGACGCGACGCTCGACACGCTGCTCGCCCGCGAGATGCGCGTGCCCGAGCCGACACGAGAGAATTGCGCGCGCTATTACGAGCAGCACGCATCGCGCTTCGTGCGCAACGAACTCGTGTACGCGAGCCACATTCTTTTCGCCATCACGGATCGCGTGCCGCTCGCGCTCCTTCGCCAGAAGGCCGAGGACACGCTGAACGAATTGGTGCGCGCGCCCGAGACCTTCGAGGCGCAGGCCCGCGCGCTATCGAACTGTCCTTCGTCGGGTGTGGGCGGCAGCCTCGGTCAACTGACGCGCGGCGACACCGTGCCCGAGTTCGAATCCGCACTGTTCGATAGCGCCGACGTCGGCCTGCTGCCGCGCCTCGTTCGCACGCGCTTCGGCTTCCATCTCGTCCGCATCGACCAGCGCGTGGCGGGCGACCCGGTCGCGTTCGACGACGCGCAAGAAACCATCGCGCGTTTTCTGAGCGAGCGCGTGCGCCACAAAGCTATTCAGCAATACGTATCGATTCTTGCATCTGAGGCATCGCTTGAAAACGCCGCGCTCGAAGCGGCTTCCAGTCCACTGGTTCAATAGGGCATGCACGAAGGGGGCAACATGAATCTGCGTAGCGAAACCGGCCGCTCCGGTCCGGCGGCGCCGGCCCGGGTCGACGCTCAGGCGTGGTCGGTCCTGTTTGCAAGCACGCTCGCATTTCTCGTGTGCTTCGTCGTGTGGATGATGTTCGGCGTGCTCGGCGTGAGGCTGCGCGACGAACTCAGTCTAAACAGTACCGAGTTCGGCCTGCTCACGGCGACACCCGTGCTGACCGGCGCCGTGATGCGGCTGCCGCTCGGCGCGTGGACCGATCGCTTCGGCGGCCGCATCGTCATGACCATCCTGCTCGTCGGCTGCGCGATTCCCGTCTACATCGTCAGTTACGCCAGTCAACTCTGGCAGTTCCTCGTGATCGGGCTCTTCCTCGGCTGCGTGGGCGCCTCGTTCGCGGTGGGCACGCCGTACGTCGCGCGCTTCTTTCCGCCTGAACGGCGCGGCTTCGCGATGGGCTTCTTCGGCGCCGGCACGGTGGGCGCGGCAGTCAACCTGTTCGTCACGCCGAGACTCGAAGCCGCCTACGGCTGGCGCTTCGTGCCGCGCGTCTATGCGGTCGCGCTGCTCGTGACGGCCGTGATCTTCTGGTTTGCGTCCGCGCGCGATCCGGGCGCGGGCGCATCGAAGGGTTCGTGGGTCGAGTCGTTCAAGGTGCTACGCGACCCGCGCGTATGGCGCCTGTGCCAGTACTACTCGATCACCTTCGGCGGGTTCACCGCGCTTTCGCTGTGGATTCCTCTGTATCTGAAGGCCGAGTACGGCATGACCCTCGTGATGGCGTCGGCGTTCGCGGCCGGCTTTTCGCTGCCGGGCTCCGTGCTGCGCGCCGTGGGCGGCATCCTCGCCGACAAGCTCGGCCCGCACAACGTGACCTGGTGGGGCCTGTGGGTTGCATGGGTCTGCCTCTTCTTCCTCTCGTACCCGCACACGGACTTCGTGATCCACACGATCGACGGCCAGGCGACGCTGCGCATCAACATGCCGCTCGCGGGCTTCGTCACGCTGACGTTCGTGCTCGGCGCCGTGTTCGCGTTCGGGATGGCGTCCACGTTCAAATACGTCGCCGACGACTTTCCGGCCAACATGGGCGTCGTGACCGGCATCGTCGGCCTCGCGGGCGGGCTGGGCGGTTTTCTGCTGCCGATTCTGTTCGGCGTGCTGCTCGATATCTTCAAGATCCGGTCAAGCTGCTTTATGCTGCTGTACGGTATCGTGTGGGTGTCGCTGATCCTGCTGTATCTGTCCGAGGTGCGGCGCACGCCGATTCTGCACGAACCGGCCAGTTGACCGGATCACTCCACGCATTCCCGCGCAAGGACATATGTTGTGTTTTGCGCAGTCAATTGAACGAACCGGCCTGCGCATCGCGAAACACGGACATATGTTGTCTTTTATGCAGCGAGGGTGCGGCATAGTGTTGTACGCATGTTGAGCTAATACCTCGTGCGTATTTTCAAAGCGCTTCGCGTTGCTTATAGTCTATTCCTGCGGTAATTGACTTTTGGGCCCGTCGATTGAACGCATGCGAATGCATGCGTTCTCCGGCGGCCGTGGCGGAATCGGACTATGACTGACGCTCTTTTCTACGACGTGCTTGATAGCGCGGAGCCGGAGCTGGACGATATCCTCGGAATCGTCGAGCTTCCCGCGCCGAATCTCGAACGCGATCGCTCGCTGATGAAGGCCCTCGCGCGTCGCTCAAGCCGTAGGGAGTTCAGTTCCGAGCCGCTTTCGCCGGCGCTCGTCGGCGAGATTCTGTGGGCCGCCTTCGGCGTCAACCGGACCGCTAATGGCGGGCGCACGGTGCCGCGCCACGATCACGCGCGCGACATCGACATCTTCGCCTTCTTGCGCCGCGGCATCTACCGCTACGATCCGCTCGCGCACCGGCTGCTTCTCAGGCGTGCCGAGGACGCTCGCCATCTGACCGGCACGCAAAAATTCGTCGCCGACGCGCCGTTGAACCTCGTCTACGTCGCGCGCCCCCCGAAAGTCGCACCGCCGCAACCGGACCGCATCGACATGCCGGAGCTGATCACCATCGGCGCCATTGCGCAAAACGTATCGTTGTACTGCGCGGCATCGGGCCTCGCAACGATCGTACGCGGCTCGTTTTCGCGCTCGTATCTTGCAGACGTCATGGATCTTCGTGACGGAGAAGTCGCGGTGCTTGCGCAATCGGTCGGCAAGCCGCTGTCGTGACGAAACAAGTTTCGCCCGTGCGTTTCGCGTCGATCGCGAACCACGGAACCTTGCCAGTAAAAACATCAGGAAGTGCCGCCGTCATTCAGCGCGTGACGCGGGCAGAAACTTCATCCACGGAAACGCGCTGCCGGGAGTACAAGCAATGAGGCAATCGGGTAGCCGATACGACGTGCCACGCGTTTGGGAAACGCACTACGTCACACCGCTGGCTCACTTCAGGGGTCTGTGTCACCAGACTCTGCCCTGCGGCCCGCTGGCTCCGAACGAGAGCTACTACATTCTCGAGGCATTGCCGCGCGGCGGCGGAAGCGCCGTTGTGTTCGTCGCCGACCGGCGCCGGGCCGAAAAAGTGCTCACCCGCGCCGGCAGACTTCCGCTGCCCGTCTTCAATCCGCTCAGCAGGACGCGCGCAACGAAGACCGCCGAGCGCGATCCGCGTTCAAGCATGACCGGGCTTAATGCCGATCTCTACGACGCCATTCACATGCTGTGGATCGTCTGCGGCGTCATGCCGAGAAATGGCATCACCCGGACGCTGGAATCGCTGCGCGGCAATCCGGAAGCGCGCGTGAAGAAGCACGAAATCGTCCGGTTCGCGCAGGCATTGGAACAGGTAAGCGGCGGCCATCCGTTCTCGCACGCCATCGACCGGCTGCGCAAGATGATTCCCGGCCTTCGTGAATTCCCGTTCCGGTTCCTGCGCGTCCGTATGTTGCTCGAAGACGTGCCGGCGTGTCTTTAACTCGTATTTATGAGTCGTGTGCGGCGCGTTATTCGTCGGCTGCGACAGGCCCCGTAGCAGCGCCCGAATGGCCCTCGCGTTCTTTCGCATAGAGCGCGACCTGCACACGGCTCGTCATTTTCAGCTTGCGCAAAATATTTCGCACGTGAATCTTCACGGTGCTCTCAGCGAGATCGAGTGCGCGGGCAATCTCCTTGTTGCTCGCGCCGCGCGCCAGTTCCCGCACGATTTCGCGCTCGCGCGCCGTCAACGCTTCGCCCGTACCCGCATCGCCCGTGCGCGTCGCCGGTGATTGCACGGGCCGGCGCATCTGCTCGACGAACTTCGCCGTCATGTGCTCGGTGATCACGGGCTGATGCGCGGCGGCCTTGCGAATCGCGTCGGCGAGCATTTCGGGTTCGATGTCCTTCAGCAAATAGCCGCACGCGCCCGCACGCATCGCGGCGGTCAGATCGTCGGCGTCCTCGGATACCGTGAGCATCACGACCGCTGTGTCCGGCAGGTCCTGCACGAGCAGTTGCAGCGTTTCGAGGCCCGAGAGGCCCGGCATGTTCAGGTCGAGCATCACCACGTCCGGCGCGTGCTGCTTCGCGCGCTTGACGCCTTCGACGCCATCGGCCGCTTCGTCCACGACCTCGAAATCGGGCTGGCGCTGCAGCAGCGCGCGGACGCCCGAGCGAAAGAGCGTGTGATCGTCAATAAGCAGAATGCGTATCGTCATGTGAGCGTCTTGGCTGGGAAGATCACTAGCACCTCGGGCACTTTCATTCGTATCGTCACGGAAATCAGGCGGCTTTACGTGCTTCTGCGTCGAGCACCAGCTCTACGCGCGCGCCGCGGCCAGGGCCGCTGACGAGGTGCAGCGACGCCGCGAGACGATGGGCCCGCTCGCGCATGATGTGAAAGCCGACATGCGCTTCGCCTTCCGTGTCGAGATCGGCCGGATCGTAGCCAATGCCGTCGTCCTCGACAAGCAGGCGGAAATCGCGCCCGTTCACGATCGTCACATGCACGTTTTGCGCCTCGGCGTGCTTGCGCACATTGGACAGCGCTTCCTGAAGAATGAACAGCACCTGCAGTTGCTGATCGGCCGGCAGCGGCGGGCCGCCTTCGTCGCGATAGTCGAGCGTCATCTCGGCTTCCGACTGACGCCTGAAGCGCGCCACCGTATCTTCGACCGCAGGCCGCAGCGCGCCCGGCGCGAGCCGCGTGCGGAAATTCAGCAGCAGTTCGCGCACGTCTTCATAGCTTTCCTCGACGCCGCCCGCAAGCAGCGGCACCAGCTCGCCGATTTCGTCGAGATTGCCGGTACGCACGGCGTCGTCGAGCAGTTGCACCTGCATCTTCAGATAGCTGAGGCCCTGCGCAATGCTGTCGTGCAAACCCTGCGCGACCAGATTGCGCTCCTCGGACACCGCAAGCTGTCTTGCCAGCGCGGCGAGCCGCCCGTTCTTGAGCGCAGCGCCGAGATGCCGCCCCAGCGTGCGCAGCAACTGGACCCCCGATGGCGAGATCGGCCGCTCGTGCCGGAAGTGCAGCGAAAACGAGCCGAGCACCTCGTCCTGCGACACGATGCTGAACGCCGCGACGTGGGTAAAACCCGCCCGCATGCAGCCCTTCGCGAGTTCGCGGTCGCCGCCCGACGCGCCGCGCAGGTCGCGAATGACCGGCATTTCCGGCGACGACGCCGCGCCGCCGCAGACGCACTCGTTGGCGGCCATGCACCGCTCGGTGTTCACGAGTTCGTCGGTCAATCCCTCCGAGACCAGCATATGCAGATTGTTGTCCTCGGCCGAGATCAGACGCACCGAGCCGCCGGCCGCATCGAATTCGCGCATCAGGCGCTTGAGAAAATCGCGGCACAGCACCTCGGCCTGCTCGTGCCCGTTGAGGCAGGCCGTCATTTCATAGAGCAGCCCAAGCTCGCGATTCTGCGCGGCGAGCTGCGCGGTCTTCGCATCGACGCGCGCCGCGAGATCGCGATACAGCGTCTGCAGCTCGGCGACCATGCGGTTGAACGCCTGCGCGAGATGGCCGAATTCGTCCTCGGTCGTGACGGGCAGGCGCGTGTCGAACTCCCGCGCCTCGATGCGCGAAAGCCCATCCTGAAGACGCTGCACGGGCACGACGAACCACAGGTACAACATGTAGACGATGGCCGCCGTCCCGACACACGAAAGCGCCGCCAGCGCGACCTGCGAAGTCCGCAGCAACGTCGTCTTGCGCGCGTTCTCGCGCTCCATGAGGCTGACGAGCTGGTTCGCGTTGTCGACAAAATGGGGCAACAGCGCGAGATACACGGACGGTTCGCCCGTGCCCGAAGTCCGTTCGCTCAGCGCGGCGGGTTTGAGGCGCGTGTCCCACGCCGACGCGACGCGCCTGAATTGCGCGTGAATCGTCGGGTCGTCGGGCAGGAAGAGCGGACGTGCGGGGTCGCCTGAACGCAGGCGGTGCAGCGTGTCGTCCAGTTGATTGATCTGATCGTCGAGCTGCGCGGGTTCGCCAAGGCGCGTCTCCCACAGCGCAATCGCCACGGCGTTCGCGCGCATGCGCAGGCTGCCGGCGTCGTTGATCGCGGCACCCGCGCCGTCGAGCTGCCACGACAGCCAGAGCGTGCCGCTGATCATCGAGAGCACGAGCGCGAGCGCGACGGCCGAAAGCACGACGATGCGCGTCGAGAGGCGACTGCGGAACGGCGCGAGCGGCGCGAGTGGAGCAGGCGGTACGCCTGACCAACCGTTGGCGGACGGTGTCGGGAATTCGGAAGACCGGGTCATGGAGGAAGCAACGAAACAATCGGAACGAGCGGTGCGCGGATCACCCTCCATTATCCGCTGGTGCAACGTTTGCGGGGAGCCCGCCCACGGTCGCCGCGATGAATGCGGCAATACGCTGCACGTCGTTCAGATCAAAGACCGGTAAATGCGTGTCGAGGGTCAGGTCCGACGCGATCGCGACGATGCGCGGATCGTGCGGATAAAGCGTGTCGCAGCCGCTGCCGCCGCGCACGACTTCGAGCCGCGGCAGATCGGCGCTCGTGTAGCCCTCGACCAGGGTGAGGTCGGCATCCGCGAGCCGCGCGAGCATCGCGTCGAACGACGGTTCCGGGCCGTCGTGCAGAATCGCCCATGACGTCGGCGACACGACCAGCACCTCGCCCGCGCCGGCAGTGCGAAAGCGCGCGCTGTCCTTGCGCGGCGGTTCCAGTTCGAGCGAGTGGTGACAGTGTTTGATTACGTTGACTACAAAGCCCTGCGAACGGAAATGCGAGAGCAGCGCCTCAATCAAGGTCGTCTTGCCCTGACCGGAACGGCCTGCGATACCAAAAAGGCGTGCCACGGCGCGAACTCTCCTGAATAAAAAAACCGGGTGACAACGCGAGGCGTGCCACCCGGGAATGCTGATGGGCCCGATAATCCGGGCCAACCAACGGGGACTAGCGACTACGCACGAGCTGCCATGCCCGGCCGAGGTAGCCGACTGAAGCGAAACCGCTCCACACGTGGACGAGACGCGTGAACGGGAAAATCACGAAAAGCGACATGCCCATGAAGAGGTGCACGCGGAAAATCAGCGGCGCCTCGCTCACGTAGCTTGCTGCGTCGCCACGGAGCGTCACGATGTGCTGGGCCCACGTCATGAGCCGCACCATCATCGCGCCGTCCATGTGACCGGCCGACTCGCCGATGGTCGAAAGACCGAGCAGCAGCGTGACGAGAATCCACGCGAGCAGCACCTTGTCGCCGACGCGCGTCACGGCCGACACGCGTGCATTCGTAAAGCGGCGGTGCAAGAGGATGGCGAGGCCGGAGAGACACATCGTGCCCATGACGCCGCCCGCAACCATTGCGACCATCTGCTTCACGCTGTGCGGAACGCCAAGCGTGTCCCACACGACGACGGGCGTGAGCAGGCCGAACAGGTGGCCGAAGAACAGCCCCAGAATGCCGACGTGAAAGAGGATGTTGCCGGTCCTCAACTGTCCGCGGTACAGCAACTGCGAGCTGTCCGCTTTCCACGTGTACTGCTCGCGTTCGAAGCGCGCGAGACTGCCGAACAAAAAGATCGCTAATGCAATGTACGGATAAATACCGAACAGGAACTGGTTGAACGTGTTCATTTCGTGTCCTTTGCGCGGAGCGCTGCATCATGCCGCGTGCCCGGCGGGTGAAAATGGACGATCTGCGGCGCGTTGGGCGTGATGAGCGGCTCGACGCCATCGACGCCGACGCCGAAGACTTCGAGCGCTTCGTCCATGTCGCGAACCGGAGCCACGGTCAGCGGCTTCGGCTCGACTTCGCACAGACTGCACAGCACCGTCAAGACGCCCGCGTACGGGATCTCGTCGCGCTCCAGTTGCTTGCGCAGCGCGTCCAGGACATGAATCGCTTCGGCGAGCAGCGCCGACGCTTCGTCTTCACCGATGAGACCGAGCACTTCGAGAAAGAGCGGCACGTAGTCGGGCAACTCGTTGCCGGTCACGTCGAGACCGAAGCGGCGATACTCCTCCAGCAGATCGACCATCGCCTGGCCACGGTCGCGGCTCTCTCCATGGACATGCTCGAAGAGATGCAGCGAGTGGCGCGGATTACGGTCGAACGTCGCAACGTATTCCTGCTGCGACTCGGTCAGCGAACGGCCGCGCAGCGTACCGATCAGCGGCGCCAGCTCGCGCGCCGCGTCGGGATGCGCGAGCAGCGCGTCATCGATTTCGTCGAGGGCGTCGAGCAGATCCTGCTGCGGATAATCGAGCAGTGCTGCCAGTACCGGATAAATCGACATCTTGTGTTCCTCCGGTTACGTGGTCGACGTCGTTTTGCGCGACTTCGGCATATCGGCGAACACGACGCTGCCCTGCGGCTTCGAGCCGAACAACGCCCCTTCCGTCACGCCGCCCGAACAGCCGTTGCCGAACGAGAAGCCGCAACTGCCCTTCTCGTTGAAGCTGTCCTCCACCATTTCCTTGTGCGAAGACGGAATGACGAAGCGGTCCTCGTAATTCGCGATCGCCATGATCTGGTACATGTCTTCGACCTGCGCGGGTTCGAGCCCCACCGACTTCAGCACCTCGAGATCCTCGAGACCGTCGACGGTCTGCGTGCGCTTGTATGCGCGCATCGCGAGCATGCGGCGCAGCGCGTCGATCACCGGCGCTTCGTCGCCGGCGGTCAGCAGATTCGCGAGATAGCGCATCGGAATGCGCAGGCTCGCGACGTCGGGGATCACGCCGTCGCTGCCGATGTGGCCCGCGTCGGCGGCGGACTGGATCGGCGAGAGCGGCGGCACGTACCAGACCATCGGCAGCGTGCGGTACTCGGGGTGCAGCGGGAACGCGATCTTCCACTCGACGGCCATGCGGTAAACCGGGGAGCGCGTCGCGGCGTCGAGCCAGCTCTGCGGGATGCCCTGTTTGAGCGCCTCGGCGATGATCGCGGGATCGTGCGGATCGAGGAACACGTCGAGTTGCGCCTGATACAGATCGGTCTCTTTCTCGACGCTTGCGGCTTCTTCGATGCGGTCCGCGTCGTAGAGCAGCACGCCGAGATAGCGGATGCGGCCCACGCAGCTTTCCGCGCACACCGTCGGCTGACCCGCTTCGATACGCGGGAAGCAGAAAATGCACTTCTCGGCCTTGCCGGTCTTCCAGTTGAAGTACATCTTCTTGTACGGGCAACCGGACACGCACATACGCCAGCCGCGGCACTTGTCCTGGTCGACGAGCACGATGCCGTCGTCCTCGCGCTTGTACACCGAGCCCGACGGGCACGATGCGACGCACGCCGGATTCAGGCAGTGCTCGCACAGGCGCGGCAAATACATCATGAACGTATTTTCGAAGGTCGAATACATCTCCTTCTGCACGTTCTCGAAGAGCGCGTCGCGCGAGCGCGATTCGAACTCGCCGCCGAGGTCGTCTTCCCAGTTCGGACCCCAGTGGATCTTGTCCATCTTCTTGCCGGTGATCACCGAGACGGGACGCGCGGTCGGCGGGGTCTGCGAAAGACCCGCTTTCTGCAGATGCTCGTAGTCGAAGGTGAACGGCTCGTAGTAGTCGTCGATTTCGGGCAGATTCGGGTTCGCGAAGATGTTCGCGAGCACCTTGAGCTTCGGACCCTGGCGCGGCTCGATACGGCCCGATGCGTTACGCACCCAGCCGCCGTTCCACTTCTTCTGGTTCTCCCACTCTTTCGGATAACCGATGCCGGGCTTCGTCTCGACGTTGTTGAACCACGCGTACTCGACGCCGTCACGCGACGTCCAGACGTTCTTGCAGGTCACCGAACACGTATGGCAGCCGATGCACTTGTCCAGGTTCAGGACCATCGCCACCTGGGCGCGAATCTTCATGATGCTGCTCCTTCGACGAGCGGCCCTTCAAGCCACTCCACCTTGTTCATCTTGCGCACGATGACGTATTCGTCACGATTGCTGCCGACCGTGCCGTAGTAGTTGAAGCCCCACGCGAGTTGCGCGTAACCGCCGATCATGTGCGTGGGCTTGAGCACCGTACGCGTCACCGAGTTGTGAATGCCGCCGCGCATGCCGCTCGTCTGTGCGCCCGGCGTGTTGATGATCTTTTCCTGCGCGTGGTACATGAGGCACATGCCGCGCGGCACGCGCTGGCTCACCACGACGCGCGCGGTCAGCGTTCCGTTGACGTTGAAGACTTCGACCCAGTCGTTGTCCTTGAGGCCCGCCTCTTTTGCTTCGGACTCCGAAACCCATACGTGCGGCCCGCCTCGCGACAGCGTGAGCATACGGATGTTGTCGGTGTAAGTCGAGTGAATACCCCACTTCTGGTGGGGAGTTATCCAGTTCAACACCAACTCGTGCTCGCCGTTCGGCTTCGCGCCAAGCATCGGCGCAATGGTCTTCGTGTCGATGGCCGGCTTGTAGCTGCACAAGCCCTCGCCGAAGTCGAGCATCCAGCGATGGTCCTGGTAGAACTGCTGGCGTCCCGTGAGCGTGCGCCATGGAATCAGCTCGTGCACGTTCGTATAGCCCGCGTTGTAACTGACTTCTTCCGATTCGAGGCCCGACCACGTCGGCGCGGAAATGATCTTGCGCGGCTGCGCCTGAACATCGCGGAAGCGGATCTTGTCGTGCTCGCGTCCTTCTGCCAGGTGCGTGTGATCGCGGCCCGTAATCTTCGAGAGCGCTTCCCATGCCTTCACCGCAACGTGACCGTTGGTTTCCGGCGCGAACGTGAGAATCATTTCGGCCGCGTCGATGGCGGTGTCGAGACGCGGGCGTCCATCGTCCGCGCCCTTGCTCTGCACGATGCCCGTGAGGTGGGCGAATTCGCCCACTTCGTGCGTCGTGTTCCAGTTGATGCCCTTGCCGCCGTTGCCGAGTTTTTCAAGCAGCGGCCCGACCGACGTGAACTTGTTGTAGATCTCGCGATAGTCGCGCTCCACAAGCGTCATCGCGGGCGCGGTTTTGCCGGGGATCAGGTCGCATTCGCCATGACGCCAGTCCTTCGGCTCGAACGCCTGACCGAGTTCGCCCGGCGTGTCGTGCATGAGCGGCGTACACACGAGGTCGGTGCGCGTGCCGAGATGCTTGCCGCCGATATCCGAGAACTTCTTCGCAATGGCCTTGTAGATTTCCCAGTCGGTCTTGCTCTCCCACAACGGCTGCACCGCCTCCGAGAGCGGATGGATGAACGGGTGCATGTCGGACGTGTTGAGGTCGTCCTTCTCGTAGAACGTCGCCGACGGCAGCACGATGTCGCCGTAGAGACAGGTCGTGCTCATGCGGAAGTCGAGCACCGTCAGCAGATCGAGCTTGCCTTCGGCAGCCGGGCGCACCTTCACTTCCGCGGGCTTGATCGCCTGGGCTTCGTCGCCGAAGACCGCGTTCTGCGCGCCGAGCAGATACTTGAGGAAATACTCGTGACCCTTGCCCGAGCTGCCGAGAATGTTCGAGCGCCACACGAACATGTTGCGCGGGAAATTCACGGGATTATCGGGGTCGTCGCACGCGAAGTTCATCGCGCCGGACTTCAGTTGCTCGACGGCCCAGCCGATCGGTTCGCGGCCCGCGCGCTTCGCGGCCTCGACGACGTCGAGCGGATTCGCGCCGAGCTGCGGCGCCGACGGCAGCCAGCCCATGCGCTCCGACTTCGCGTTCAGGTCGAGCATGCTCAAGCCCTTGTAGCGCTCGTGATCGGCGCCGGGGCTCAGAATTTCGTCGAGGCCGACCTTCTCGTGACGCCACTGGCTCGTGTGGTTGTAGAAGAACGACGTGCCGTTCATCTGGCGCGGCGGACGCGCCCAGTCCAGACCGAACGCGAGCGGCGCCCAGCCGAACTGCGGACGCAGCTTTTCCTGACCGACGTAGTGCGCCCAGCCGCCGCCGCTCTGGCCGATACAGCCGCACATCATCAGCAGATTGATGATGCCGCGGTAGATCATGTCGTTGTGGTACCAGTGGTTGAGCGCCGCGCCGACGATCACCATGCTCTTGCCGTGCGTGCGATCGGCGTTGTCCGCGAATTCGCGCGCCACCTGGATCACCAGCTTGCGTGGAACCGTCGTGTGCTTCTCCTGCCACGCGGGCGTGCAGGGGACGTCGTCGTCGTACGACGACGCGACGTTCGGTCCGCCGAGGCCCTGATCGACGCCGTAGTTCGCCATCTGCAGGTCGTAGACCGTCGCGATGAGCGCGTTCGTGCCATCGGCCAGCGCGATGCGCTTCGCCGGCACGCGACGCGCGAGCAGTGCGCCGTGTTCGCCGCCGAAATACGGGAAGCTGACGTCAATGACTTCGTCATGCGAATCGATGAGCGACAGCTTCGGGTCGATCGTGCGGCCGCTTCCGCCGTCCTTGAGTTCGAGGTTCCAGCGGCCGACCTTCTCGCCGCCGTTGTGGTCCGCCTCGCCCCAGCGGAAGCCGACCGAGCCGTTCGGCGCGACGAGGTCGCCCGTCGTCGTGTCGATCACGAGCGTCTTCCACTGCGGATTGTTCGCTTCGTCGAGACCGCCCGCGAGCTGCGAGGCGCGCAGGAACTGGTCCGGCACGATCACGCCGTCGTGCTCGCGCAGCGTGACGAGCATCGGCATGTCGGTGTACTGCTTCACGTAATCGCGGAAGTACGCGGACTTGCCAGTCGTGTGGAATTCCTTGAGCACGACGTGGCCCATCGCCATCGCGAGCGCCGCGTCGGTGCCCTGCGTCGGCGCGAGCCAGATGTCGCCGAACTTGACCATCTCGCCGAAGTCCGACGAAACGGCGACCGTCTTCGTGCCCTTGTAGCGGACTTCGGTGTAGAAGTGCGCGTCCGGCGTGCGCGTCTGCGGCACGTTCGAGCCCCAGACCATCAGATACGTCGAGTTGTACCAGTCGGCCGATTCGGGCACGTCGGTCTGCTCGCCCCACACCTGCGGCGAGGACGGCGGCAGATCGCAGTACCAGTCGTAGAACGAGAGGGGCACGCCGCCGATCAGGCTCAGGTAGCGCGCGCCGGCCGCATACGAGACCATCGACATCGCGGGAATCGGCGAGAAGCCGACCACGCGATCCGGGCCGTACTTGTCGATCGTGTAGGCATTCGCGGCCGCGATCATTTCGGTGGCCGTATCCCAGTCGGCGCGCACGAAGCCGCCGAGACCGCGAATTTTCTTGTAGCGCGCGGCCTTTTCCGGGTCCTCGACGATCGACGCCCACGCTTCGACCGGATCGAGCGTGCGGCGCGCATCGCGCCACATGTCCATCAGGCGACCGCGGATCATCGGGTATTTGACGCGCTGCGCCGAATACACGTACCAGCTATACGACGCGCCGCGCGGGCAACCGCGCGGCTCGTGATTGGGCAGATCGGCGCGCGTGCGCGGATAGTCGGTCTGCTGGGTCTCCCAGGTGATGAGACCGTTCTTCACGTACACCTTCCACGAACACGAACCGGTGCAATTCACACCGTGTGTCGAGCGGACGATCTTGTCGTGCTGCCAGCGGCTGCGATAACCGTCTTCCCACTTGCGATCCTCATCCACGACCGCGCCGTGACCGTTCGAAAACGTCGCCTTGACGCGCGACATGAACTTCAGACGGTCAAGAAAGTAACTCATCTTGTTCTCCGGTACTGATTAAGCGTCCAGCCCCCACTACGTGAGCGCATGGACGCTGCTGATTCATGATGCTGGGTTTGATTCTTGTTGGTGCATCAGCAAGGCATCGGCGCATTGCGGCGAGCGTAGACGAACCACGTCACCGCCGCGCACACCACGTAAAAGCCGATGAAACAGAGGAGCGCCATGACCGGCGAGCCCGTCATGTCGATCGACGAGCCGAAGCTCCGCGGAATGAAGAAGCCGCCGTAGGCGCCCATCGCACCTGCAAAACCGAGCACCGCTGCCGACTCCTTGCCCGCTTCGGCGAGCATGCGCTGCTGTGCATCGGCGCCCTTGCCCTTCGCACGACTCTGATGCTGCGTGAGGAAGATCACCGGAATCATGCGGAACGTCGAACCGTTGCCGATGCCGGTCAGCGCGAACAGCACGATGAACATCGCGAGGAAGCCGCCGAAATTACCGGCTGATCCGTTGCCCGGCAGGAAAGCGATTACGCCCGCCACCGCTGCGATCATCGCGAGGAACGTCAGGAGCGTGACGCGTGCGCCGCCCATGCGGTCGGAAATCCAGCCGCCGAGCGGACGGGTCAGCGCGCCGGCGAGAGGCCCGAGGAACGCGTAGGCGGTCGGGTTGATCGCCGGGAACTCCGCCTTCGTGAGGAGCGCGAGGCCCGCCGAAAAGCCGATGAACGAACCGAACGTGCCGACGTAGAGGAAGCACATCAGCCAGTTGTGCGTGCGGCGGAAGATCACTGCCTGTTCGCGGAACGACGCCCTGGCGTCGGCGATGTCGTTCATGCCATACCACGCGGCGATCGACGACACGATAATCAGCGGCACCCAGACGAAGCCCGCGTTCTGCAGCCAGATGCTGTGTTCGACACCCTTCACGGCGTACGTCTGGCCATCGCCGAGCAGGCCGCTGAACACGGCCGTCGAGATCACGATCGGCGTGACGAACTGCACCAGCGAGACGCCAAGATTGCCGATGCCCGCGTTCATGCCCGTCGCGAAGCCCTTGCGCTGCTTCGGAAAGAAGAAGCTGATGTTGGCCATCGACGAGCTGAAGTTCGCGCCGCCCAGACCGCACAGCAGTGCGAGCATGAACAGCATCTGATACGAGGTCGACGGGTCGCGCAGCGCGAAGCCCATGCCGAGCGCCGGAATCAGCAGGGTGGCCGTCGAGATCGCGGTGAAGCGGCGGCCACCGAAGATCGGCACGAGGAACGAATAGAAAATGCGCAGCGTCGCGCCCGAAAGTGCGGGCAGCGCCGTGAGCCAGAAGAGCTGGTTCTTGCCGAAGTGGAAGCCGCCCTTGTCGAGATTCACGACGACGACGCTCCACAGCGACCACACGACGAACGCCAGCATCAGCGCAGGAATCGAGATCCACAGGTTGCGGGTGGCGACCTGCTCACCAGTGGCCTTCCAGAAACCGGCGTTCTCCGGCTCCCATTCAGTCAACAGATATTTGGACATGATGTTTGCTCAATCAAAAGGATGCGCCGCACCGGCGGCATACGTGGGGATCATTCGGTCACCGTCTCGCGTTCCTGCACCGCGCGCGCCTGTGCGGCGCGCGCCTTTTCAAGCGCCTCCGGCCGGAACGAGTAGTGCATGAACAGCAGGCTGACCGCAGTCGCGCCGAACATCAGCATGAAACAGGTGCTGCGCACGCCGGTCAGGTCGACGAGCAGGCCGAACAGGATCGGCAGCACGAAGCCCGCGAACCCGCCGGACAGCCCGACGACGCCGGAAACCGCGCCGATGTTGTCGGTGTAGTCGTCGCCGATGAACTTGAAGACCGATGCCTTGCCGATGGCCACGGCGATGCCGACGATGAACATGACGACGGTGTAGAACACGGGACCCGCGCCGATATGGAGCGCAATCGGGCCGCGCGCGCTCTGGATCACGAGGTCGGTCGTCGGATAGCTCAGCACGAAGAAGCACGCGAGCGCGATCCACATGACGGTCCACGTCGTGCGATATGCGCCGAAGCGGTCGGAGAGCCAGCCGCCGAACGCGCGCAGGACGCCACCCGGCAGCGAGAAGCACGCCGCGAGAAACGCCGCGCGCTCGATGCCGAAGCCGTACTGGTTCACGTAGTACTGCGGCATCCACAGCGAAAGCCCGACGTAGCCGCCGAACACGACGGAGTAGTACTGGGCGTAGCGCAGGACGCGCGGGTCGGTGAGCACCTTGATCTGGCTCGCGGCGCTCGTCTGGTTCACGACGCGGTGCGCCGGATTGCTTGACGACAACGCGAGGAAGAGCAACGCGGTGACGAGCATCGCGACGGCGTAGACCTTCGGCACGATGACCCATGTGCCTGCGGTGACGATCAGTACGGGTGCCACGAACTTGTTGAGCGCGGCGCCCGAATTGCCCGCACCAAAGATGCCCATCGCGAGGCCCTGGCGCGACTTCGGAAACCAGCGCGCCACGTAGGGCGTGCCGACCGAGAACGACGCACCGGCAAAGCCGACGAAAAGACCGAGCACGAGAAACTGCCAGAGCTGCGTCGCATACGAGACGAGCCAGATCGGCACGATCGTCACGAGCATGGTGAGGAAGAACACGATCCGGCCGCCAAAGCGGTCGGTCCAGATGCCGAGCGGCACGCGGGCGAGCGAGCCGGTCAACACGGGTGTAGCGGCAACGAGTCCAAATTGCGCGTTGCTAAGGTGAAGTTGCGATTTCAATGGAATGCCGAGGATCGAGAACATCATCCAGACGGCAAAACAGATCGTAAATGCGAAGGTACTCGATCCAAGTACACGCCAGGCGGCGCTTTCCCCGTTGATAGTGTTATTTTGGTTGCCCATTTTTCCATGGCCTGTTCAGGTTTTGAACATGGACCAGCTTACGCACTTATTCTCCCGAAACCATTACCCTTGCGGATCGTGTGACAACCCGACACTAGTCCTTTATGACTACTCCCCCTACCCCCCTCCGCTCCCGGCCGCGCGGGCGAACGCGGGCAGGCAAACGGTTGCGCGCGCACCGCGAGCCGCCCCTCCCGCACGGGCAGGACGATTCCGCGAATCTCTGTTGATTGAACGTCGATGGGACAAGCGGCGTCGCAATGGAGTCGACGCCGTGACGGCTGATCGGTAGTGTCGATCAAATCCGGCGATGCCCGTGGCGCCGAAAAACCACGCACCGGGCAGCATGGAGAACGTCGCCCTGCCGTGAAGCGCAACCGGCAAGGCGAGTTCGGCGGACAGCAAACTGCATCACAACGACATCGATACAACTTCAAAACAACTTCAGAGCGACATCAAACGCTAAAACGTTCGCTCACGAACTGGTCGGCCGGCAAGCGCACGGCGGCCGCCGCATTACGCGCGCCGGTCACCAGCGCGGGCGGACCGCAGACGTAGATGTCCGGCGCCACGTTCGCCTGGGCCAGCGCCATGGCCAGCGCATCGACAGGCGTTCCGCGGAAGCCCGACCAGTCGTCACGCGGACGCCAGACGCACAGTTCCACCTTCAACTGCGGCAACTGCGCCTGCAGGCTGCGCAGTTCGTCGACCATGAACAGCTCCTCTTCGTGCGAGACGCCGAAGAAGACCCGCGCGTCATCCATCTCCCGATACTCGGCCATGCGCCGCAGGATCGAAAGCACGGGCGCGAGGCCCGTGCCGCCCGCGACGAACCAGCGCGGACGCAGACTGCCCGCGATCAGCCCGAAACCGCCTTGCGGGCCGTGCACGGTCAGCGCATCGCCAACTTTTGCGCCATCGCGCAGCCACGCGGAGAACTTCCCTTGCGGCTGCAACCGGATCAGGAATTCGAGCCGGCCATCCCAGTTGCTCGTATTCGAGATCGAGAAAGGGCGTCGCACGCCGCTTTCGGGAATCTCGAGTTCGGCGAACTGGCCGGGCTCGAACTCCGCCGCGCAGCCGAGCGGATCGTTGGGATCGATGGCCGCTTCGACGCGCACGGTGTTCTGCGCGACCGTCTCAAGCGCCGTGATCCGCGTGTTCCGCACGGACACCGGCTGGAACAGCACTTTCGCGCTGTCGTAAGGCAGGTTCACGCGGATGTCGCCGCGCGGCACCGTGCGGCAGAGCAGGGTTGCGCCCGGCTCGCCGGCGGGCAACGCGTCGGGGCTGTGAACGCCCAGATCGTAGTCGCCGGCTGAGACCGTCGCATGGCAGGCACCGCAACTGCCTTGCCGGCATTGCGACGGCAACGTGATCGTCGCCGCCGCTGCCGCCGACAGCACGTCCTGCCCCGGCTCGCACGCGAAGTCGAATTGCGCTCCATCGCGCGTGGTGATCTCGATTCGACAATTCATGATGTGAACATTCCTCGCAGCGCGTCAGGCAGCCTTGCGCGAGAGCGCGGCAGCGAGATCGTCGCTGGCGTTGCCGATCGGCTGGATGCCGAACTGCTCGACAAGCAGGCCGAGCACGTTCGGCGTGAGGAACGCCGGGAGCGTCGGTCCGAGGCGGATGTTGCGGATACCGAGTGCGAGCAGCGTCAGCAGCACGGCGGCGGCCTTCTGCTCGAACCACGAAATCACGAGCGACAGCGGCAGGTCGTTCACGCCGCATTCGAACGCATCGGCGAGCGCCATGGCGATGCGGATCGCCGAGTAGGCGTCGTTGCACTGGCCCACGTCGAGCAGACGCGGAATGCCGCCGATATCGCCGAATTCGTGACGGTTGAAGCGGTACTTGTTGCAGCCGAGCGTCATCACGACGGTGTCGTCCGGCGCCTGCGTCGCGAATTCCGTGTAGTAGTTGCGGCCTGGGGCAGCGCCGTCGCAACCGCCGATCAGGAAGAAGTGGTTGATCTGGCCGGCCTTGACTGCGTCGATGACCTTGTCCGCGACGCCGAGCACCGCATGGCGGCCGAAACCGACCGTGATGGTCTGCTCGGGCGCCGTTTCGGCGAAGCCGGGCAGCGCGCGCGCGGCCTGGATAACGATGCCGAAGTCGTGATGTTCGAGGTGGCGCACGCCAGGCCAGCCCACCGGGCCGGTCGTGAAGATGCGCTGACGATACTGCGGCTGCGGCTCGATGATGCAGTTCGACGTCATCAGGACCGGGCCGGGGAAGTTCGCGAAATCGCTCTGCTGATCCTGCCAGGCACCGCCGTAGTTACCGGCCAGATGCGTGTAGCGCTTGAGGGTCGGGTAAGCGTGCGCGGGCAGCATTTCACCGTGCGTGTAGATCTGGATGCCCGTGCCGTCGGTCTGTTCGAGGAGCGCGTGCAGGTCGCCGAAATCGTGGCCCGACACGAGGATCGCCTTGCCGGCAACCGGCGTGACGCGCACTTGCGTCGGCGTTTGCTCGCCGAAACGGCCCGTGTTCGCCGCGTCGAGCAGTTCCATGACCTTCAGGTTGATGCGGCCGAGTTCGAGCGACTGGCCGAGCAGCGTGTCGGCGTCGGTCGGGTCGCTGGCGAGGAACGTCAGCGCGGCTTCGACACCTGCGTAGACCTCGTCGCTTTCATGGCCGAGCATGCAGGCGTGATGCGCGTAGGCAGCCACACCCTTCAGGCCGTAGATGACGAGCGCGCGCAGACCGACGATGTCGGCGCCGACTTCGTCGGCACCCGCCTGGATGCCGACGCCGTTCGCCTGCTCGATCAGACCGGCCATCGATTCGGCCGGTTGCCATTGCGCCGGACCCGTCGGTGCTTCGAACGCCACGCCCTGTGCCTGGGCGTGCGCTTCGCAGGCACGCTTCACGCGGTTGCGCATCTCGGCGGCTTCACGCAGCAGCACGATAAAACGCGCCGCGTTGAAGTTGACGTTGGTCAACGTAGTGAAAAGACCGTAGAGGATGAAGCGATCGGCTTCGCGATCGGCGACGCCCATCTGCCGTGCGAGACCGCAATATTGACCGATACCTTTGACCGCGTACACGAGCAGATCCTGCAGGCCGGCAGTCGTCGCGTCCTTGCCGCAATTGCCTTTGGCCGATGCGCAGCCCGGTTGGCTCTGGGTGCGGTCCGTCTGTTCACACTGGTAGCAAAACACTGATGCTTCTCCTATTTCGACTATGGCGCGTGGGGTGCGCGAGGTGTGGCAAATGCCGTTTTCTTAACATGTGCCAGGCGGCGCATGGCTATTAACATGCGATTTCCATGAATCTTTTTAAATGTTGCCGGGTTCGGGTCCCGAATGTTCTGATGTAAATCAAGAATAGCGGTATGGTGGCGCCATGTCGCACCCCGCCCGTGTGCGTAGAAACGTCGCATTAGCGCATCCGGGCGAACCCGTATAAGATGCGTCTGAAATGAATCTTTTAGCCGGAGTGTCAGCATGAGACTGCAACGGATCGCCGAACCGCCTGCCGCCCCCCCGAGCGGCTTCGCGCTGTGGGCCCTCGGTTTTCGCCCGTTCTATCTAAGTGGCGCACTCTTTGCGGTAGCCGCCATGCTGGCGTGGCTGGCCGAACTCGACGGCCATCCGCTGCCGGCCCTGCACCCGTATCTGCCCGGGATGCTGTGGCACGTCCACGAGATGATCTTCGGATTCGCCGCCACCATCGTGACGGGCTTTTTGCTGACGGCCGTGCGGGCATGGACCACCGTGACGCCCGCGGAAGGCAAATCGCTCGCGGCGCTGTGGGTGCTGTGGCTCGCGGGCCGCATCGCGGTCGGATACGCGAGCGCCCCGATCGCCTTCGTCCTCGACTTCGCGTTCCTGCCGGTCAGCGCCATCGTCCTGCTGCGCGTGCTCGTGCACGCGAAGAACCGCCACAACGTCTTTCTGCCAATCGCGCTCGGCCTGCTCGCGGCGACCAACCTCGTGTTCCACCTTGCCGCCATGAACGGGCGTGCGGACCTGGCGCTGCGCAGCGCCTACGTCGCGGTCGGTCTGCTCGTGCTGTTCGTGACGATCATCGGCGGACGCATCATCCCGTCTTTCACGACCAACTCCGTCCCCGGCCACGAGGTGCGCAAGTGGCGTTTCGTCGAGTCCAGCATCATGGGGCTGACCTTGCTCACGTTCCTGCTCGACGGGTTCGGCGTGTCGGGCGTGGTCCTCGCTGTCGCGGCGGTCGTCACCGCCGGCGTCCAGGCCATGCGGGTTATCGGCTGGCGCCCGTGGCGGGTCGGCTACCGGCCGATTCTCACGATCCTTCACATCGCCTATGCGTGGATTCCGTTCGGCTTCTTCATGCTCGCGCTTGCGGCATTGGGCGTCATCCCGCACTCGCTCGCGATCCATACGTTCACGGTCGGCGCGGTCGGCGGCGCGATCATCGCGATGATCACCCGCACGGCGCGCGGACATACGGGGCGGCCGCTCGTCGCGGGACCCGTCGATATCGTGTGCTACGCACTGCTCGTGCTCGCCGCCATCATTCGCGTGCTGGTTCCCGCGATCGCTCCGCAGCAGACCTCCGTCGCGATCGACGTGTCGGCGGCCTGCTGGATCCTCGCGTTCTCCTGCTACTTCGTGCGCTACGCCGGCTGGCTCGTGAAGCCGCGGATCGACGGCAAACCGGGTTGATGCGTGCCGCTCGCGGCCGGCCGGTGGTGTTCACCTCACCGCGGCCAGCCGCGAGCGCATGTCCCCTCCACGCGTTCCCCCCACGCTGTTCCCCACCTCTCGCGGCGATACGCCGCTCCCTCGCCTTCCTCCCGCTGCGGCACGGTTACGCACCCACCGCGACGCTCATCGTCCGTTTGACAACTCCGGTTCGCCAACTTCTCACCAGCTCGTAACGAGAAATTGCAAAAACAGGCCGTTGTAACGCGCAAAAATCCTTTCATATTCCTGACGTTTCGAATTCCGCGCGCTAGTTGGTTAGACTTGAACTTCTGGCCCTTGCTGCGGAGCTTGCCTCGCTGCGCATCGACGGCATGACAACCAAGAGAAAGCGTATGCAGCGATCCGAAAGCACCGGGCATCCCATCGACGCGACGCGGCTGCCGCGTGCGAGGCGCACCCGACAATCCGCGCTTCAGGCGTCTTTCGCCCCGGCGCGCGAGCAGGCAGGCAACCGTACCAAGACCGCTTTCCGACGGAGGCACGCGTGAGCACCACGCCAACCCCGCAGCCGCAGCCCCAATCGCAGCCCTCGCAGCCGCAAGGTCAGCAACCAGCGCAACCGCCGCAACCGCCGCGCAAACGCCGCGGCCCGCTCGTGATCGCGCTCATCGTGATCGTCCTGATCGCGTTCGTGGTCGTGCACCTCATACGCCGCCAGCAGCCCGAACACGGCCCGGCCGCGCAGGTCGTGACGGTGGCCGCCGCCACGCCTGGGTCCATGCCCGAGACGCTCAACGCACTCGGCACGATCACGCCCATCGCGACCATCACGGTCCTGCCGCAGTTGAGCGGCTACCTCACGGCCGTGGGCTACCGCGAAGGCCAGGACGTCGAGAAAGGCCAGTTCCTCGCGCAGATCGACCCACGCCAGTACGAGATCAGCAAACAGCAAGCCGAGGCGCAGCTCGCGAAGGACGAGGCGTCGCTCGCGCAGGCCCGCGCCGACCTCGCGCGCTTCACGCTGCTGAACGAGCGCCAGTCGATCGCCGTGCAGACCTACTACAACCAGCGGTTCGTCGTGCAGCAGGCCGAGGCCGCCGTGCAGGCCGACAAGGCGAACATCGCGCAGTTCGCGCTCGACCTCGAGTACTGCCGCATCACGGCGCCGGTGGCGGGGCGCGTCGGTCTGCGGCTCGTCGATCCGGGCAACTTCGTGACGGCGTCGAGCCAGCCCGGCATCGTCGTGATCACGCAGATGAAACCGACCACGGTCCAGTTCGCGATCCCGCAGAACACGCTCGGCGACGTGCTGCAGCGTTTCAACTCGGGGGCGAAACTGCCGGTCACGATCTACAACAGCAACAACACGAAGCAACTCGCCACGGGCACGCTTTTCGCGATCAACAACCAGATGGCGACGGCCACCGGCACGGTCACGCTGCGCGCGAGCCTGCCCAACGACAACGAAGTGCTCTTCCCCAACGAGTTCGTGAACGTGATCCTGCTCGTCGACACGCTCCAGAACGCGGTGCTCGTGCCGACGCCCTCCGTGCAGACCGGCGCACCCGGCGATTACGTGTATCTCGTGAACGCCGACAACACGGTCTCGGTCCACAAGGTCACGCTCGGGCCGAGCGACGGCAGCCATACGGTGATTGCCTCGGGCCTCTCGGCGGGCCAGCGCGTGGTGACGGACGGCCTCGACCGCCTCTCGGACGGCGCGAAGATCCAGCCGTCCACGTCCGCTCGTCCCGCAGCAACGGCCGGCGCGGCGCATGGAGCAAGCGGCGCGGACAAGACGGGCGGCGCGCACCACGCCCCAGCAGCGGCCAGTGCTCCGGCCGCGCCCCGCGCGGCATCGTAATCCGCGGACCTGGTGTCGATGAATATCTCCCGCCTGTTCATCCTCCGGCCGGTCGCGACGTCGCTGCTGATGATCGCGATGGTGCTGGTCGGCCTCGTCGCGATGAAGTTCCTGCCGGTCTCGTCCCTGCCCTCGGTCGACTATCCGACCATCCAGGTGCAGACCTTCTACCCCGGCGCGAGCCCCAACGTGATGGCCACCACGGTCACCGCGCCGCTCGAAGTGCAGCTGGGCGAGATCCCGGGCCTGCAGCAGATGGTTTCGTACAGCTCGGAAGGCGCGTCGATCATCACGCTGCAGTTCGACCTCGCGCTCAATCTCGACGTCGCCGAGCAGAACGTCCAGCAGGCCATCAACGCGGCGAACAGCTTCCTGCCGGCGGGCCTGCCCGCGCCGCCGACGTACGCGAAGGTCAATCCCGCAGACCAGCCGATCCTCACGCTCGCGATCACGTCGAAGTCGATGTCGCTCACGCAGTTGCAGGACGCGGCCAACAACCGCCTCGCGACAAAAATTTCGGAAGTGTCGGGCGTCGGTCTCGTCACGACGGCGGGCGGCAACGTGCCCGCCGTGCGCGTGGAGGCCGACCCGCAGAAGCTCGCCGCCTACGGCCTCAATCTCGACGACCTGCGCACGCTGCTCGGCAACGTGAACGTGAGCGCGCCGAAGGGCAACTTCGACGGCCCCGAACTCAACTACACGATCAACTCGAACGACCAGATCTCGGACCCGAGGGATTACGAAGACACGGTCATCGCGTACCAGAACGGCTCGCCCGTGTTCATGCGCGACGTCGCGCGCGTGAGCACGGCCGCGCAGGACATCGAGCGCGGCGCCTGGTACAACCACGAGCCCGCGATCGTGCTGAACGTCCAGCGCCAGCCGGGCGCGAACGTGATCGCCACGGTCAACCAGATCATGCGGCAACTGCCGCAGCTCGAATCGACGCTGCCCGCGGGCCTGAAGGTCACGGTGGTGTCGAACAGCGTCGGCGTGATCCGCGCGTCGGTGGCCGATGCGGCGTTCGAACTCGTGCTCGCCGTCGTGCTCGTCGTGGCCGTGATCTTCGTGTTCCTGCGCAACGTGCCCGCCACGATCATTCCGAGCATTTCGGTGCCGGTCTCGCTAATCGGCACGCTCGCGCTGATGTACGAGCTGAACTACTCGATCGACAACCTCTCGCTCATGGCACTCATCATCGCGACGGGCTTCGTCGTGGACGACTCGATCGTGATGATCGAGAACATCGTGCGCTATCTGGAGGAGGGCAAGAAGCCCTTGCAGGCGGCGCTCGAAGGCGCGGGGCAGATCGGCTTCACGATTCTTTCGCTGACCGTTTCGCTGATCGCCGTGCTGATTCCGCTGCTGTTCATGGGCGGCGTGATCGGGCGGCTCTTCAGCGAGTTCGCGGTGACGCTCGCCGTGACCATCGTGCTCTCGGCGGTCGTCTCGCTCACGGTCGTGCCGATGCTCTGCGCCCGCATCCTGCGCGCGCAGGCCGAACGCCACCCGAGCCGTTTCGAGCGCGTCAGCGAAGCGATTTTCGACAAGACGCTCGCCGCCTACGAGCGCGGCCTGAGGTGGGTGCTCGACCATCAGACGCTCACGCTGCTCGTGGCCGTGGCCACGGTCGTGCTCACGATGCTGCTGTACGTCGTGATCCCGAAGGGTCTCTTCCCGGTGCAGGACGTGGGCGTGATCCAGGGCATCAGCGTGGCCGACAACTCCGTGTCGTACCTCGCGATGGTGCGCCGCCAGTCCGCGCTCGCCGACGAAATCCTCAAGGACCCCGACGTCGTTTCGCTCACCTCGTATGTGGGCATCGACGGCATCAACACGACGCTCAACAATGGCCGCTTCCTGATCAACCTGAAGCCGCACGACGACCGCGCCGAAACCGCAGGGGAAATCGCGCGGCGCATCCAGGAGCGCGTGGCGAAGGTGCCGGGCATCCGGCTCTTCCTGCAGCCGGAGCAGGACCTCACGCTCGACACCACGGTCTCGCGCAACCAGTACACCTTCGCGCTGCGCGGCCCGAGCCAGGACGCGTTCAACCAGTACGTGCCCGCGCTGATCGATCGCATGAAGCAGATCCCCGCGATCACCGACGTCACGAGCGACCTGAACACGGACGGCCTCGCCATCGATGTCGAAGTGAACCGCCCGCTCGCGGCGCGCTACGGCATCACGGCGGCGACGATCGACAACGCGCTGTACGACGCACTCGGCCAGCGCATCGTCTCGACGATCTTCCAGCAGTCGGATCAGTACCGCGTGATTCTCGTCGCGAAACCGGAGACGCTGTCCACGGTCGATTCGATCGGCGACATCTATCTGCCGAGCCAGACGAGCAGCACGGGCCAGGTGCCGCTCAAGGGCATCGCGACGATCCGGATCACGCGCTCGCCGCTTGCCATCAGCCACCTCGCGCAGTTCCCCTCGGTGACGATCTCGTTCAATCTTGCGAAGGGCGCATCGCTGTCCGCCGCCGTGCGCGACATCCGCAAGGCCGAGGCCGCCGTGCAGTTGCCGCCGTCGATCACGTCGTCGTTCCAGGGCGCGGCGCAGGCGTTCGAGGATTCGCTCACGAGCGAAGTCTATTTGCTGGTCGCCGCGCTCGTGGCCGTCTATATCGTGCTGGGCGTGCTCTACGAGAGCTACATCCATCCGGTCACGATTCTCTCGACGCTGCCGTCGGCCGGCATCGGCGCGCTGGTCGCGCTGATGATCGCGGGCAGCGACCTCGACGTGATCGGCATCATCGGCATCGTGCTCCTGATCGGCATCGTCAAGAAGAACGCGATCATGATGGTGGACTTCGCGCTCGAAGCCGAACGCGTGCACGGCAAGCCGGCGCGCGAGGCGATCTTCGAGGCGTCGCTCCTGCGTTTCCGCCCGATCCTGATGACCACGCTCGCGGCCATGCTCGGCGCGCTGCCGATGCTGCTCGGCAGCGGCACCGGGTCGGAGCTGCGGCGGCCGCTCGGTCTTGCGATCATCGGCGGTCTCACGCTCTCGCAGATGCTCACGCTCTTCACGACGCCCGTGATCTATCTGTTCTTCGACCGCCTCGCGCAGCGCTTCGGCCGCAAGCGTAAAGCGGACGACGCGGGCAATGCGGACGACGGAGGAAGCGCGGACGGCGGCGCTCCGCCCGCCCCCGAGGGCATGCCGTGAACATCCCGGCGCTCTTCATCCGGCGTCCGGTCGCGACTTCGCTTCTCGCGATCGCGATCCTGATCTCGGGTGCGCTCGCCTTCCTCCGGCTGCCGGTCGCACCGCTGCCGAACATCGCGTTTCCGGTGATCGTCGTGCAGGCCAACATGGCGGGCGCGAGCCCGGGCATCATGGCCGCCACGGTGGCCGAGCCGCTGGAGCGCCGCCTCGGCACGATCGCGGACGTGAGCCAGCTCACGTCGATCAACTACGTGGGCTCGTCGATGATCATCGTCGTGTTCGGCCTCACGCGCGACATCAACGGCGCGGCGCGCGACGTGGAATCGGCCATCCAGGCCGCGCGCGCCGATCTGCCGACCACGCTGCGCAGCAACCCCACGTATCGCCAGTACAACCCGGCGAGCGCGCCGATCATGGTGCTCGCGCTCACCTCGGACACGCTCACGAAGGCGCAGCTCTACGACTCCGCCGATTCGGTGATCCAGCAGCAGCTTTCGCAGGTGGGCGGCGTGGGCCAGATCACGCTCGGCGGCGGCGCGCTGCCGTCCGTGCGCGTGGAGCTGGAGCCGGACAAGCTCAACAGCTACGGCATCGGAATGGAGGACGTGCGCGCCGCGATCAGCGCGGCCAACGCGGACAGCGCGAAAGGCCACATCGATCAGGGCGACCAGCGCTTCCAGGTCGTATCGAACGACCAGATCAGCAAGGCCGAGCCGTTCAGGGACGTCGTGATCGCGTATCGCGAAGGCTCGCCGGTGCTGCTCAAGGACGTCGCCGAGGTACGCGACTCGAACGAAAACATCCGCAACGCGGGCCTCTACAACGGCAAGTCGGCCGTGCTCGTCATCGTCTATCCGATGCCGGGCAGCAACGTCGTGAAGACCGTGCAGCAGATCCAGGCGCGCCTGCCGGCCATCGAGGCGGCGCTGCCGGCGTCGATCAAGGTGAACGTCGCGATCGACCGTTCCGAGTCGGTGCGCTCATCCGTCGCCGAGACGGAGCGCACGCTGTTCATCGCCGTGCTGCTCGTGATCGGCGTGGTGTTCGTGTTCCTGCTCTCGCCGCGCGCCACGCTGATTCCCGCCGTCGCGCTGCCGATCTCGATCGTCGGCACGTTCGGGCCGATGTACCTGCTCGGCTACAGCATCGACAATCTCTCGCTCATGGCGCTCACGATCGGCACCGGCTTCGTCGTGGACGACGCCGTGGTCGTGCTGGAAAACATCGTGCGCCACATCGAGGCCGGCGTCGAACCGAAGGAAGCCGCGCTGCGCGGCGCGGGCGAGGTGGGCTTCACCGTGGTCTCGATGAGCCTCTCGCTCATCGCCGTGTTCCTGCCGATCCTGCTGATGCCGGGCATCGTCGGCCTGCTCTTCCACGAGTTCGCGATGACGCTCTCCATCGCGATCCTCATTTCGCTCGTCGTCTCGCTCACGGTCACGCCGACGATGTGCGCGTACGTGCTCGAGCACCGGCACGAAACGCACAAGCCGCCGCGCTGGGCCGCGTGGATCGAGGCGCAGTTCGAATACTTCAAACAGGCGTATTCGCGCTCGCTCGCCGCGGTGCTCGATCACGCGCTCGCCATCATCCTCATCCTGATCGGGCTGCTCGTCGCCAACGTGTTCGTCGCGCGACTGCTGTCCGCCACGTTCTTTCCCGAGCAGGACACCGGCATCCTGATCGGCCAGATCATCGCGGACCAGAGCATCTCGTTCCAGGCGATGTCGAAAAAGCTCGAACAGTTGCAGGCGATCGTGCAGAAGGATCCGGCCGTGGCCTCGGTCGCAGGCTTCACGGGCGGCCGCGCGCTCAACACGGCCAATGTCTTCATCGAACTGACGCCGCTCAACGAACGCCACCTGTCCGCCACCGAAGTCGTGAACCGGCTGCGGCCGAAGCTCAACGCCGTTTCCGGCGCGCGGCTCTTCCTCCAGGCGCAGCAGGATCTGCAGATCGGCGGGCGGCAGTCGGCCGCGCAATACCAGTACACGCTCACGAGCGACGACGCCAACGCGCTCTTCACGTGGGTGCCGAAGCTCGTCGACGAACTGAACAAGTATCACGGCCAGATGCTCGACGTGAACTCCGACCTGCAGCAAAACGGCCTGCAGGCCAACGTCACCTACGACCGCACGACCGCGAAGCGCCATGGCTTCGATCCGAACCAGATCGACAGCACGCTCTACGACGCGTTCGGCCAGCGCACCGTCTCGACCATCTACAACGCGATCAACCAGTATTTCGTCGTGATGGAAGTGGCGCCGAGGTACTGGCAGTTTCCGCAGTCGTTCGACCGGATCTGGCTGTCCACGGCGGCGGGCAACGTGAGCGGAGCCGCGCAGACGCGCATGCCCGCCAACAGCGTGTCCGGCGTGACGCCGCGGGTGGCGGTGAGCACGACGACGGGCACGTCGGCGAGCACCAACGCGCTCAACGCGAACGCCGTGGCGAACCAGCTCCTCAACGCGATCGCCAACAGCAAGGGCGGCAGTTCGAGCGGCAGCGCGGACAGCACCGCCGCCGAAACCATGGTGCCCCTGAAAGCGCTCATGACGTGGACGACGAACCACACCGCGACGCAGGTGAACCACCAGAGCGGCCTCGTCGCGGGCACGATCTCGTTCAATCTGCCGAAGGGCGGCTCGCTGAGCGGCGCCGGGCAGATCATCCAGAAAGCCGAACGCGACATCGGCATGCCCGCTTCGGTGCACGGCGCGTTCGCGGGCGCGGCGCAGGCATACGCGCAGTCGATGGGCACCGTGCCGCTCCTGATCCTCGCCGCGCTCGCCGTCGTGTACATCGTGCTCGGCGTGCTCTACGAAAACACCATCCACCCGCTCACGATTCTCTCGACGCTGCCCTCGGCCGGCATCGGCGCGACGCTCGCCATGCTGATCTTCGGCACGCCGTTCTCGGTCATCGCGATGATCGGCATCATCCTGCTGATCGGCATCGTGAAGAAGAACGGCATCATGATGGTCGACGTCGCGATCCAGTTGCAGCGCAACGAGGGCATGGACGCGCGCCGCGCGATTCACGAAGCGGCCGTCGTGCGTCTGCGGCCGATCATGATGACCACGTTCGCGGCCGTGCTCGGCGCGGTGCCGCTCGCGATCGGCATCGGCCAGGGTTCGTCGCTGCGCCAGCCGCTCGGCGTGACCGTGATGGGCGGCCTGCTTCTCTCCCAGATCTTTACGCTGTACACGACGCCTGTGATTTACCTGTTCCTCGACCGCCTGCGCGCCCGCCTCGCGCGCTGGGCCGAGCGCCTGCCCTGGAATCGCCAGGCCGATGAGAGCGCATCATGATGAAGACTTCCCGCATGCCGACGCGTCCCGCCAGCCCTGCCTCCGCCGCGCCCGCCGCGATCAGGCGCGCCGCGCTGCGGCTCGCCCCGTTCGTCCTTGCGATGCTCGCGAGCGGCTGCATGGTCGGCCCCGACTATCATCGTCCGCCGGTGGGCGTGCCCGCCACCTGGAAGGAACTGCCGGGCTGGACCCAGGCCGAGCCCGCCGCCGAAGGCCCGAAAGGCGACTGGTGGACCGCGTTCGACGATCCGCTGCTCGACGAACTGGAGCCGCTCGTCGCCGTGTCGAACCAGAGCGTGCGGCAGAGCTACGCGAACTATCAGCAGGCGCTGGCCGAAGTGCGCGTCGCGCGCGCGAGCCTCTTTCCGACGCTCGGCGTGACGGGCTCGCTCACGCGCGAGCGTTCGGCCACGGGCACGCTCAGCAGCGTGAGCGGTGTCAGTTCGGTCAATAGCAGCGGCGGCTTCGCGCGCATCAACAACGCGGGCTCGCTCGAAGGCAGCGCAAGCTGGGACATCGACCTGTGGGGCCAGGTGCGCCGCCAGATCGAGGAAAACTCGGCGACCGCGCAGGCGAGCGAGGCGACGCTCGCCAACGCTACGTTGTCCGAACAGATCGCGCTCGCCAACGCGGTGATCGACCTGCGCATCACCGATGCGAACATCGACCTGCTCACGCACACGGTCGCCGCGTACACGGCGTTCCTGCGCGTCGTGGCCGATCAGGATTACGCCGGGACCGTCGCGCCGTCCAATCTCGTGCTGGCGCGCACGCAACTCGAAAGCGCCAGGGCGAGCCTGATCGCCCTCGGCGTCGCGCGCGCGCAGAACGAGCATGCGATCGCGGTGCTCGTGGGCCGCAATCCCGAGGAACTGGACATCGCACACAGCGAAAAGCTGCCGACGCTCCCGTCGATTCCCGCGGGCGTGCCGTCCACGATCCTGCAGCGCCGCCCCGACGTCGCGACGGCCGAGCGCCAGATGGCGGCGGCGAACGCGTCGATCGGCGTGGCGACGGCGGCTTACTATCCGGCGATCTCAATCTCGGCGCTCGACGGCTTCACGCAATCGCCGCTCTCGGGCCTGCTGCACATGAGCAACTACGTGTGGTCGCTCGGCGCGAGCGCGTCGCAGACGATCTTCGACGGCGGATTGCGCGGCGGTCAGGTGGCCGCGGCGCGCGCGAGCTACGACGCGGCGGTGGCGAACTATCGCGGCACGGTGCTGAGCGCGTTCGAGAGCGTGGAGAACGATCTGTCCGGGTTGCGCATCCTCGCGCTGCAGGCCGACGCGCTCGACGCGGCCGTGCGCGATGCGATCCACGGCACGCAGATCGCCCAGAACGAATACGAAGCGGGTACCGTCGATTACACGACGGTTGCGTCGGCGCAGGCCACGCAGTTGAACGAGCAGCAGACGGCGCTGAGCGTGAAGCAGCAACGGCTGCTCACGGCGGCATCGCTCGTCGGCGACCTGGGCGGCGGATGGTCGGGCGCGCTGCACGGCGCGCAGCGTCCGGATCGCGTGGACTCGAAGGCCAACGCCGCGAATGCAAACGCCGAACGGGCGAGCGGCACGCCGGGGGCGACGCAGAGCCCGTGATCGCCGGGCACGGTTCTACGAAGCGTCGCGACGATATGGCCGGTGGGGGAAGGATGGGTTCGCAGCGGCATCGGCCAGGCGCCGATGCGTGCGAGGCAAAGCAGGCGCCGTGCACCGACGCGCGCTTCGCGAGAACCAACGTTACGCGAGTTCGGTAAACACCGCTTGCGCCGGCAGACGCGACTTCGGCAGCTTCGCGTTGAAGTCGGCGGCGCTGTGGTAGCCGAGGCTCACCAACACCAGCGGCGTCAGGCCCTTTTCGCGCAGACCGAGTTCGGCCTCGAGCACCGCCGGATCGAAACCTTCGATCGGGCACGCGTCGATCTCGAACGTGGCCGCGCCGATCAGCAGGGTGCCGAGCGCCAGATACACCTGCTTCTCCATCCACGCGGGCACGTCGCGACGCTCGTGGCGATGCAGGTTCACGTAGAACGCGCGCGACTTCTGCTGGCCCGCCTTCGCTTCGGCGCCGACGAAGCGGCCGTCCGCCTCTTCCTGTTCGAGCACGGTGGCGAGATGGACGTCGTCCAGGTCGGCGCGCGCGCACAGCACGATGACGTGCGACGCGTTCAGCACTTTCGGCTCGTTAGCGGCGTAGAGCCCTTGCGTGGCTTTCGCGACGCGCGCGCGGCCCTCGTCGCTCGATGCGATCACGAAATGCCACGGCTGCGAGTTCACCGAGGACGGGCTGAAACGAACGAGTTCCTTCAGTTCGTCGATGACGGATGCGGGGACCTTGCGGGCCGGATCGAAGGCCTTCGTGGCGTGGCGGCCTTCTTTCGCGTAGCGGGTGAGGTTCAAAAACTTTCTCCTGGGTATGCCTGGGTATTACCGGTACTTGCCGTCCGATGACGTTCATACGTCCATTAAGAGCGGGCGTTCGCGCCGCCGGACCGTCGGCAAGGGCGACATCCTACCAGCAAGCCCCCGCGCATGCCCGAAGCCGCCCGGCGCATGGCGGCATCCGTTATGCTGGATCAGCAGATCCGCCACTGACCGCCGCAACCGGACCACGAAGGAGTCACGACCATGCGCCAGGCGCTTCACCATCTGCGCGTGAACGCACGCACGCGCGGTCTCGTCGACATCAGCGCGAGCGTGCGCGCATTCGTGCGCGAGCAAGGCATCGGCACGGGCCTGTTGACCGTGTTCTGCCGGCATACGTCGGCGTCGCTGCTGATCCAGGAGAACGCGGATCCGTCCGTGCGCCGCGACATCGAACGCTACTTCGGCGAACTCGCCCCCGAAGATCCGCAGCGCTATGAGCACGACATCGAAGGCCCCGACGACATGCCCTCGCATCTGCGCACCGCGCTCACGCAGACGCAACTGTCGATCCCCGTCGAACACGGCGAGCCGGTGCTCGGCACGTGGCAGGGCATCTATCTCTTCGAGCATCGGCGTCATGCGCAGACGCGCGACATCGTCCTGCATCTGATCGGCGAATGAAGGCGCGCCGGCGCTGGCGAGACGCCCCAGCAAGGCCGCCGCGCAGGCGCTATCCTACGGCTTCCGCCCAAGAGAGGTTCCGCACAAAAGAGGTATGACCACCATGAAGCAACACGCCGGATCCATGATCACCTTTACCCGCCCTGACGGTCAGACGCTGCAGGGTTATCTCGCGAAGCCGGAGAAGGCCGACGGCGCGCCCGCCATCGTCGTGATCCAGGAATGGTGGGGTTTGAACGACCAGATTCGCGGCGTCGCCGACCGCCTCGCGCAGTCGGGCTATCTGGCGCTCGTCCCCGATCTCTATCGCGGCAAGGCCACGGTCGAGGAAGAGGAAGCGAACCATCTGATGAACGGCCTCGACTTCGGGGACGCCGCTTCGCAGGACGTGCGCGGCGCCGTCGATTATCTGAAGACGCTCACCGATCGCGTCGGTTTGACGGGCTTCTGCATGGGCGGCGCGCTGACGCTGCTCGCCGCGGGCCAGGTTCCGGGGCTCGCCGGCGTGGTGACGTGGTACGGCTTCCCGCCGCTCGATTACGTCGACGCCGCGAAGATCACCGCGCCCGTGCTCGGCCATTGGGGCACGCAGGACCCGTTCTTCAATGCCGAAGGCGTCGACGCGCTCGAAAAGAAACTGCGCGACGCCAACGTGAACGTCGAATTCCACCGCTATCTCGCGCACCACGCGTTCGCGAACGAAACCGCCGTGGGACCGACGCGCATCGCCGCCACGCAGTACGACCCGGTCTGGGCGCAACTCGCGTGGGACCGCACGCTCACGTTCTGGGGCAAGACGCTCTGGGCATAATGCCTGACGCCTGATGCACGCGAGTCAGGCCAGGGCGTTCGCGGGCGGCCAGAACACGCCGCCGGCGAACTCCCCTGAACCGCGCGGTCCAAAGGCACACGACAGGCACACGAAAAACACACAAGAATCCGGAAACCAACAGCATGAACCACCTCTCCGCGTACCCGATCACCCGCAAGTGGCCCGCGCAGCATCCCGGGCGCATCCAGCTCTATTCGCTGCCCACGCCGAACGGCGTCAAGGTTTCGCTGATGCTCGAAGAATCGGGCCTGCCCTACGAACCGCATCTCGTGCGCTTCGACACGAACGACCAGATGTCGCCGGAATTTCTCTCGCTGAACCCCAACAACAAGATTCCCGCCATCCTCGATCCGGACGGCCCCGATGGCCAGCCGCTCGCGCTGTTCGAATCGGGCGCGATCCTGATCTATCTCGCGGACAAGTGCGGCCAGTTCCTCGCACGCGCGGGCAACGAGCGCTACGAGACGATCCAGTGGCTGATGTTCCAGATGGGCGGCATCGGACCGATGTTCGGCCAGGTGGGTTTTTTCCACCACTTCGCCGGCAAGGAGTACGAGGACAAGCGTCCGCGCGACCGCTACGTCGCCGAGTCGCGCCGCCTGCTGAACGTGCTGAACGGCCGTCTCGAAGGCCGCGCGTGGATCATGGGCGAGCACTACACGATCGCCGACATGGCGACGTTCCCGTGGGTGCGCAATCTCGTCGGGTTCTATGAGGCGGGCGATCTCGTCGGCATCGGCGACTTCCCGAACGTCACGCGCGTGCTCGACGCCTTCGTCGCGCGCCCGGCCGTCGTGCGCGCGCTCGATATTCCGCATCGGGGATAAGTCGGGCTGCGGGACGCGCGCCGGTCATCGGCGCGCTCCGCTTTTGCTGCTTGCGGCTTACCGTTTAGTCACGCAAGCCGCTTCATGCTTCAGACGGGCGCTGCATTGCACACGCGCCCGGTTGACCTCATCGCGTGCGGAACACCGAGATCGCCGTGCTCAAACGACGCGCCTGGTCTTCGAGCGAAGCGGCGGCGGCTGCGGACTGCTCGACCAGCGCGGCGTTTTGCTGCGTCACCTGATCCATCTGCGAAACGGCGATATTGACCTGATCGATGCCGGTGCTCTGCTCCGCGGCGGCCGTCGCGATTTCGTTCATGATCGCGGAGACGCGCGCGATGGCGCCGACGATCTCCTCCATCGTCGCGCCCGAGCGCTCCACGAGCCCCGCGCCGGTCTGCACGCGCGCGGTCGAGGACCCGATCAGATCCTTGATCTCCTTGGCCGCCGCCGCGCTGCGCTGCGCGAGCGAGCGCACCTCGCCCGCGACGACTGCGAAACCGCGCCCTTCCTCGCCCGCACGCGCGGCTTCCACGGCCGCGTTCAGCGCGAGAATGTTGGTCTGGAACGCGATGCCTTCGATCACGCCGACGATGTCGCCGATACGCTGCGAATCGCTGACGATGTTATGCATCGTGCCGACCACTTCGCGCGTGAGATCGCCGCCCTGGGCCGCGAGCCCCGACGCGCCCTGCGCGAGCGAGCTGGCTTCCTGGACGTTGCCGGCGGTCTGACGAACGGTCGACGTCAGCTGTTCGATACTGGCCGCCGTCTCTTCGAGCGACGCAGCCTGCTGTTCGGTGCGTTGCGACAGATCCGTGTTGCCCGTTGCGATTTCGCTCACGCCCGTGTCGATCGACGCCACGCCGTCGCGCACCGTGCCGACCATGGTGATGAGCGATTCCTGCATGCGCTGCAAGCCGCTCAGGAGCGTGCCCATCTCGTTCTGGCTCGTCACGGTGATGGGCCTGGTGAGGTCGCCGCTCGAAATGCGCTGGAATTGCTCGACTGCGGCATCGACGGGATGAACGATCGCGTGCATCAACGCGACACGCGCAAGCCACGCGAACACCACCGCACCCACGAGACCGAAGCCGACCGCCACGCAGACCACGAAGAAGCGCGCATGCGCATCCTTGAAGCGCTGCTCGCCGTGCGCCATCTCGCGCTTTTCGACGGTGACCATCGCCTGGTCGTACGTGCCGTAGAGCGATGGCAGCGTGTGTGCCTGCAGGTCCGCAAAGGCAGCGTGGTCGCCGGACTTGAGCGCGGCGAGCGCCGGATCGATGCCCTGATGCAGGAACGCATCGCGCTTGTCCAGCATGTCCTTCAGGATGCGCTGGTCTTCGTCGTCGCCCGGCACGAGCACCCGGAAATGGTCGAGGCGGTCGTTCGAGTTCTTCAGATACTGGTCGAAGCGTCCGAGCACGGCGCTCGCGCCGGCCTGGTCGCCGACCTCCGAGAGCGACGCATACGTCGCAAGCGCGAGGCGCATGCGCAGGAGCTGGCCCGCGCTGCCCTCCAGATCGGCGACGGCGGGCACGTCGACCGTGTACATATCCTGCAGCGACAGATCGCTTTGCCGGATGGACAAAAGTCCCACTGCGGCGCCGACCACCAGCACGAAGCCGATAAACGTGACCATCAAGGTAAGGCTTGTGCGAATCGACAACTTGCTGAGCATTTCCGATCTCCGGCGGGTCGGGCGAGGCATTGACGCGGCCTGACCACGTTTCGACTGTTGGCGGGCGCGCGTAGCGCCCGCGAATTACAGGACCGATGGATATACGTGTCCGTTCAGTGTCAACGGCAACGCGCGGCATAACTTTAGCCGTCGAATGATGCGGCATCATGCCGCATACGCCTGGCACGGGCTCGATGAAGCGCGTGCAAGGCCCTTTGCGGGCGGGCTGCGCGGGGAGATCGGGACGTCGTTCGGCGGTTTCGCGCCGAAGCGCAAGGCGCTTGCTTGCGACAGTTTGCGGCTGCTTGCGACCGCTTTCGCCTGCTTGCGGCTGTGCCGCCGCAAGCGCGATCGGCGTCGTCGGCTACGCCGCGGCAAACTCGACCGTGGGCTCGCAACGGATGGGAAAGCTGACCGAGTTCGCGATGTAGCACTTCGCGTGGGCGGCGTGGTGCAGCCGTTCGGCCAGCTCACGGTTATCGCCGGCAAGAATCGTGACGCGGGGGCGCAGGACGATCTCCGTGAAGCGCCCGACGTCCGGGCGATCCGCCATCGTGCCCTCGGCCTCGTCGACATACGCCATAACGCGAATGCCCGCATCGCCGCACAGATGCAGATACCAGAGTTTGTGACACGCCGAGGCCGACGCCACTAGCAGATCTTCGGGATTCCAGCGTGTCGCGTCGCCGAGGAATGCCGGATCGGACGAACCCGGAATGTCCGGCTTGGCGCCGGAACGAATGACGTGATCGCGGCCGTAGTCGCGGTATCCCGATGTGCCGCTGCCCTTGTTGCCCGTCCACTCGATCGTGACGCGGTATTTGTGCTCGCCGTGTGCCATCGCGGATTCCCCTGAAGTCGATGCGTTGAACCCGGACGGCGGGTCCGCAACGAACGACAGCACGCCGGTCCGGTCTGAAAGCGCCATTGTGACCGACATTCCCTGTCGCGAACACAAGGTACGGCGGGTATCATCAAGCCCCACGATCGATCTTCCGAAGTTGAGCCTGCTCATGAATTCTCCCGCCGATAGCTCCTCGCCGCGCCCGATTCGCGCGCTCACGCAACTGGAGGCGCGCATCGTCGGCGTGCTGATCGAAAAGCAGCATACTGTTCCGGATACCTATCCGCTGTCACTGAACGCGCTGACGTCGGGCTGCAATCAGAAGACCGCGCGCGCGCCGGTGATGAACGTCACCGAAACCGAGGTGCTGGGCGCCATCGAGAGCCTGAAGCAACTGAGCCTCGTGTTCGAGGGCAGCAGCAGCCGCGTCCCGCGCTTCGAGCACAACCTGAACCGCGTGCTCGGCATCCCGAGCCAGGCCGTCGCGCTGCTCACCGTGATCCTGCTGCGCGGTGCCCAGACCGCCGCCGAATTGCGGCTGAATTCCGCGCGTCTGCACGGATTCGCGGATGTTTCATCGGTCGAGGCGTTCCTCAGCGAACTCGCCGGGCGCGAACCGCCGCTCGTCGTGAAACTGCCGCGCTCGCCGGGCGAGCGCGAGCACCGCTGGATGCATCTGCTGTGCGGCGAGGTGGATGTGAGCGCCGCGACGAGCGGCGCCGAGGAGCGCGACTACGAGAGCACCCACGACAGCGTTTCGCTCTCGCAATTCGAAACGCTGAAGTTCGAGCAGCAGCGTCTGAGCGACGAGGTAGCGCAGTTGCGCGCACTGGTCGAGCGGATGGCAGCGGAACTCGGCATTTCGCCGGACGCTTCGTCATCGTCTGCGACGTAACGCCGGACGCCGCCGCAGCGCGTCCGGCATTCAGCCCCGGCCCGCGTTGCGGCTCAGTCGACACGATCGCGCCCCGGATCCGCCTGGCGTTTGCGGTTAAACTCGTCCGATGGACAAATGCCGTTACTGCGGGAAAGTCCGTGACGAATGGGATTGTCACGGACCGGCCTGCCGCACCGCCATCGCGCTGGCGTTGCAGCGCCAGCGCAAAGGTCTGCCGATGGTGGCCAACGTGATCCGCAACGAGCTTCCCGCTGATGCCAGCACTGGCGAGGTCATCGTCGCACTGTCACGTCAGCGCATGCGCGCGCGGCGCGGCAACGAAGAGCGCCGCGAACGCAAGGCGCTCGAAGGGAAAGACGGCGACTGAGCCCGGCGGCGGCGGCCAGCGCCGCACCCCTCACCTTCCTTATCGTGCCGCCTCGAGCGCGGCAACAACGGCCCCGCCCACGGCAGCCGTGTTTGCCGTCCCGCCCACGTCGGGCGTGCGCGGGCCCTCCACGAGCACTTTTTCGACGGCGCGCATGATCGCGTCGTGCGCCCGCGTGAAGCGCGCGTCGCCGTCGCCGAGGAAGTCCAGCATCATCGCGCCCGACCAGATCATCGCAACCGGATTGGCGATCTTCTTGCCGAAGATGTCGGGTGCGGAACCGTGCACCGGCTCGAACAGCGACGGGAATTTGCGCTCGGGATTCAGGTTGGCCGACGCCGCAAGGCCGATCGTGCCCGTGCAGGCGGGACCGAGATCGGAAAGGATGTCGCCGAACAGGTTCGAGGCCACGACCACATCGAAGCGATCCGGTTGCAGCACGAAGCGCGCCGAGAGGATGTCGATGTGCTGCTTGTCCCACGCCACGTCCGGATACTGCTCGCCCATCGCGGCAACGCGCTCGTCCCAGTACGGCATGCTGATCGCGATGCCGTTCGACTTCGTCGCGGCCGTGAGCTTCCTGCGCGCGCGCTTGTTCGCGAGCTCGAACGCGTACTTCAGGATGCGGTCCACACCGTGGCGCGTGAACACCGACTCCTGCAGCACGAACTCGCGGTCGGTGCCTTCGAACATCTTGCCGCCCACCGAGCTGTATTCGCCCTCGGTGTTCTCGCGCACGACGAGAAAATCGATGTCGCCGGGCTTGCGGTTCGCGAGCGGGCACGGCACGCCGGGCAGCAGGCGCACCGGACGCAGATTCACGTACTGGTCGAACTCGCGGCGGAACCGAAGCAGCGAGCCCCACAGCGAGATGTGGTCGGGCACCTTGTCGGGCCAGCCGACCGCGCCGAAGTAGATCGCGTCGAAACCCTTGAGCGTGGCGAACCAGTCGTCGGGCATCATCTTGCCGTGCTGGAGGTAGTAGTCGCAGCTCGCCCAGTCGAAGTGCGTGAATTCAACCGACAAACCGAATTGCTTCGCAGCCGCCTGCACCACGCGCACGCCCTCGGGCATCACCTCTTGACCGATGCCGTCGCCTGCAATCGCGGCGACCCTGTACGTCTTGCTCATGCCTCGTTCTCCGTTGCTGCCGCGGACCGGCATTGGTCCGCGCTTCGTGACCGCCAGCATGCCTGAAAACGTCCGCGAAACAAACTCCGCCCGCGTGGGGGCATTCAACGCGGCCTCCCTGCCGTCGAGCGGGCTTTCGGCAAAGGTCCTAAACTGCTCGTTCCGCGCGATGCCCGCGTATCGCCCTTAACCCCGCCCACAACCCGGTACCGTCCCATGTTTTCGCTCGCCAGCGCCCTCCCCGCCGACAAAGCCGCCCTCTACGAAACGCTCGCCGCCCAGGCGCGCGGGCTGATCGAAGGCGAATCCGATGTCATCGCCAACGCGGCGAACTTTTCGTCGCTCGTGTTCAACTCGCTCGAAGGGCTCAACTGGGCCGGCTTCTATTTCTTCGACGGAAAGGAACTGGTCGTCGGCCCGTTTCAGGGAAAACCGGCGTGCGTGAGGATCGCAATGGGCCGCGGCGTCTGCGGTACCGCTGCGCAGACGCGCGAAACGCAGGTGGTTCGCGACGTGCATGCGTTCCCCGGCCACATCGCCTGTGATTCGGCGTCGCAATCGGAGATCGTCGTGCCGCTCGTCGCGCCGGATGGCACGCTGATCGGCGTCTGGGACGTGGACAGCCCGCTGATCGCCCGCTTCGACGACGAAGACGCAAAGGGCATGGAAGCGCTGTGCCGGGTTTTCGTCGAGTACGGATGGAAGACGGGCACTCGCGCAGCCTGATTCAGGTTGCGTTTCGCGCAGCCGCGCCCCTCGACAAAAAACGCGCCGCTACGAATTCGTAGCGGCGCGTTTTTTTTGGGGCTCCCGGAGTCAATCACACCGGGGCCACCACCCGTGCTTCTTTAGAAACGGTGACGCAGACCGGTAGTCGCGGCCACCTGGCTGCGCGTCGTCGACGCCGGCAGCATGCCGCCGATCGAAACCGTACCGTCGATGACGTCACCCGAAGCGTGCTGAAACGCGGCGGCGACATAGGCGTCGGTGCGCTTGCTCAGCGAGTAGTCCAGACCCAGCGTCGCCGAGTGCCAGCGCGGCGACAGCGACGACCCGTCCGCGCTGGTCGCCTTGCCGAACGTGTACGTGTATTCGCCGACCACTGCGAGCGCCGGCGTGAGACCGTAAGTGCCGTTCACTTCGATATTATCGAAGCGCATGTCCTCGGCGATGCCCGCAAGCTCCTGCACCTTCGAATGCGTCCAGAGCACGCCGACCGTACCCGGGCCGAACGCGTAGTTCGCGCCCACGCCAAAGGTGCGATGCACACCCGAGGGCAGCGGATCGCCAGCAGCGGCCCCGCCCGCGTTCGGCGCGGAGAGATCGTTGTTCAGCTGGTCATACGCTGCGGCAATCTTGAACGGCCCGTTCGAATAACCCGCACCGACGCTCCACGCACGGCCATTGGCGAACTGACCCGGATCGTTGCTGAAGCCATAGAGGCCGCCGAAATGGAAGCCCGCATAGTTGACGCTTTCGTACTTGACGGCATTGGCGATCGAATACTGGGCGCCGACGTTGTCGTTATTCAGCGGGTGGGCGGCGACATTGATGTCGCCCGCCTGACCGGCCAGCGCCAACGGCGCCAGGTAGTCCACCACGGAGTCGTACTGGCGGCCGAGCGTCAGCGTGCCGTAGCGGTCATTCGAAATGCCGACGTACGCCTGGCGCCCGAACATGCCGCTATTGGTGAAACCGCCGTTGCTCAAGGAGAAACCGGATTCGAGGCGGAAGATAGCCTTGGTTCCACCGCCCAGGTCTTCATCGCCGCGCAAACCGAAATAGGTATTCGACAGCGCGCCGCTGCTCTGCAACCAGGCGCTGTGGCCGCCCGCGTTATTGACGTACAGGACGCCTGCGTCGAGCGAACCGTAGAGCGTGACACTGCTCTGAGCATGTGCGGCTGCACTGAACGCACCCGCAACACCAACGGCAATCAGCAATTTCTTGTTGATCAGCTTCATTTTAGTACTCCATATTTCTCGTTCATTGACCCTCTGTATTTTTGGATCAATGGGTGGATCGCTTCCCAAACGGAAGAGCGGTCGCGAATGTATCAGCCGGTTGGCGCCATCTCGTTGGATTAGCACCACAGCATTAGTCCATCACAAAGCGCGTTGACTCAGAGCAATAGCTGGCTCGTGCATTACTATTTGCGACGCACTCCGAATTAATGAGATAACTCGCCGGAGTTGATTCGACTGACAAGTTCGCTGCCGGATTTGTCCGCCGGCTTCAGGCAAGCGAATGTTCGACGTCATGCACTTTCGCGTGCGTGAATGTCCGCCAGTTGACCTTGGGAAAAATGTCCGCGGAAAGCGCGCTCTGCATCGAAAGATTGAGCACTTTCACGCCGCGCCCCGCAAGCAGCCTCGATGCGGCCCTGAACGAAGGCTCGATGAAATCGCGGAAATTGGCGTCGAGATAGCACGGCTGCATGTCCGCGCCCGACTCGTAAAAGCGCGGCGTCCTGCTGGCATTAGTGAGATCGACCCCGTGAAGCGCAATACTGCCGAAGCCGAGCGACGCCAGTATCTGAAGGCCAGCGTAAGCGACAGTACGTCCGTCGAATACGCCATGGCGAATGTCGAGGCTGAATCCGAGCGGCCGCGACGAGTCGATCAACGCCAGCGAAGCTTCCCCATATGCCGCGCGTAATTCACTTGTGTCGATTGCGCGCTGGCCCGCGGGGAACTGCATGTCATCGAGAAGAAAGATGCGGCAACGCATGTGCTCCGGATGAAATTGCTGCGCGATGTGCCAGATGACAATCGGCGTGGCAAAGAGCGTTAGCGGCTCGGCAATCACGCGCTCGACGAGGTCGGGACGATTGCGCACGAAACCGGTATCGACGATGCAGTAGTAGCTGAAACGTACGTCGTACTGATCCTGCAACGCGATGGCGCCATTGACGCCCATCGTGTTTCGCATGTCGATCTGGCCATAGTCGATGGTCTTGATCGAAGGCCCTGAGGCGATGAGATGACATTCGGCCTGTCCACGCACGTTCAGCGGCAAGCCGTTGACACACGCAACCTCGCGCCCGCGAAGACGCATGCCGCAAAGACGGCCCGCTTCATCGCGTTCGAGCGTGACGCCGCTGGCGAAACGCTCATTGTGGCGAAATGCACACGAATGCGTATAGCGATAAAGCAGTTTGAAGAAGGTGCTGCCTGCACGCCGACACCACGCAGATAGCTTGCCCGCCCGCCTGCGCACGTTGCCGCGCGTTTCTGACGAGACGCTCTGATGGGCTTCCAAAGACATTGAGTAACCTGGCCACCGCTGCGCGAACGAAAATGCCTCACGCAAATTTTTCTTGTATCACGGTCCTGGAATTGCGCTGTGTGCGGTCTGGTCGGCAACCTGACTTGTATCAATGCGTATCAACGCGATATGAGCCGACGAATCTGCAATCATTTATCTCAAAATTATCACGGACTACGATCCAATTTCCGAAGCGTCGTACGCTCGGACAAAATCGACAAAACGCGCAGCACAATTGAAAAAGCCGCGGTCGTTAAACCGCGGCTTTCGATCTGCTCTGCTCAGCGCGCAAGACGCGCAGCAGAGGCGCCGGAGATCACGCCTGCGAATCGGGATTGCCGGCCTGCTGGGCGCTGTCGTCGTCCTTCTTCTCATCCTCTTTCTTTTCGACCAGCTCTTCCAGCTTGCCCGCGCCTTCGTAGCCCGCGACAGCCGCGGCAGCCTTCTCGAGAAAGCCTGCATTCGGATCGACCTTATCCGTCGCTTCGACCGCAGCCACCGCACCAGCGATTTCACCCACCTTGTCCAGAATGCCCATACGACCCTCCAATTGTCACCGGCCATTGCCGTCGAAAAGCGCCTCCGCGCGGACTGTGCGCGAGCCGCCAGCCACTCGCCGCGCGCCTTCGTGGACACGCGTGTCGTTTCATTCTGGGCATCCGGAAGTGACGCATCAATCGCATTCCCGTGCAATTGACAATATTTAACGATTGAAACATTTCGTATTTGTCGCGGTGCGTCAAATTCGGGGCGACACGGAATCCCGCGTCCTCCGGAGCGGGTCAAACTGACCTCGCTGCGGGCGTTTTTTCTTGCCCGCTCTGACGGGCAGTCTGCCCGCACTGGCATAATCTCCCTTCCGCTCCCCCTTTTATCCGTCGTCGTCATGAGTCTGCATGTCTGGTGGCTCTATTTCGCCACCGTATTCGTCGTTTCCGCCATCCCCGGTCCCAACATGCTGCTCATCATGGCGCACAGCGCGCAATACGGCCTGCGCCGAACCAGCGCCAGCATGGCCGGATGTCTGTCCGCGCTCGTGCTGATGCTTTCGGTGTCCGCCGCCGGACTCGGCGTGTTCCTGCAGGCGTGGCCCGCCATGTTCAACGCGCTGCGCCTGATCGGCGCGGCCTATCTCGTCTACCTCGGCATCAAGGCCTGGGGCGCGCCGGTCCCCGACACCGATGCCGCCGATGCCGGATCGTCCGTCGCTGCGCCCGTGCGCCGGCCCGGCGCGCTCTATCGCAATGGCTTCCTCGTGGCGAGCAGCAACCCGAAGGCGATCCTGTTCGCCGCCGCCCTGCTGCCTCAATTCATCGACGCGAGCCGGCCGACGCTGCCGCAGTTCGGCATCCTCGTCGCGACGTTCGCGGTCGTCGAGGTGAGCTGGTATCTCGTCTATGGGGGATTCGGCACGCGTATCGGCGCGACGCTCAAGAGCCGGCGCGTCGCGAAGGCTTTCAATCGCCTGACCGGCGGCGTATTCGTGGGTTTCGGCGCGATGATGGCGCTCATCCGCCAGTAAGCGCAGCACCGACTCCGCACACAACTCTGGCCGCCCTTCGCGGCCAGTCTCTTTTTCTGGACGGTGCGTATCCGTTGTGTTCGTGGGCGCGTCACGCAACTGCCCGCGCCGACGCCTTTACAGCGCCATTTCAATAATGGACGGACCCTTCGCATAGCGGGCCATTAGCGCTGCGCACACGCGTAAAATCGGGCCCATCGATCGCCGTTGCACCCCAGAATCATGAAGCCACACCAGAGCGCCATTGTCGCGGCCCTGCTCGCCGCTGCCCTGTTCGGCGCCACTACCCCGCTTGCGAAAGCCCTGCTCGGCGCCCTGCCGCCGTTCATGGTCGCGGGGCTCTTTTATCTGGGCAGCGGCGTCGGTCTCGCCGTTGTCATCGCGTTGCGGCATGCGCGCCGCAAGACACGCGAGCCGCATGCCGACAATCCCCTGAATATCGCCGGACTGCCCTGGCTCTTCGGCGCGATCGCCGCGGGCGGCATGGCCGGACCCGCGCTGCTGATGTTCGGCCTGAGCACCGCGCCCGCGGCCGCCAGTTCGCTGCTGCTGAACCTCGAAGGCGTGTTCACGGCGTTGATCGCATGGCTCTGCTTTCGCGAGAACGTCGACACGCGGATCGTCCTCGGCATGGCCGCCATCGTCGCCGGGGGCGTGCTGCTTTCGTGGCCGGCCTCGCATGCGGGCGTGGCGCCCGGCGAACTGCTCGTGGCCGGTGCGTGCCTGTGCTGGGCCATCGACAACAACCTCACCCGCAAGGTCTCCACTAACGACGCGACGGTCATCGCGTGCCTGAAGGGGCTCGTCGCGGGTCCGGTGAACCTCGCCATTGCGTTTGCGCTCGGCGCACACTGGCCCGACGCACAGCGGATGGCCGGTGCGATGACCGTGGGCTTCGCGGGCTATGGCGTGAGTCTCGTGCTTTTCGTCGTGGCGTTGCGCCATCTCGGTACGGCGCGCACGGGCGCCTACTTCTCGGTCGCGCCGCTGTTCGGCGTCACGCTTTCGTTCCTGCTGTGGCCCGAACGGCCCGCGGCGACCTTCTGGTTCGCCGGTGCGCTGATGGCGCTCGGCGTGTGGCTTCACGTACGCGAGCGGCACGAGCACGACCACACGCACGCGCCGCTCGACCACACGCACCGTCACCGCCACGACGCGCATCACCAGCACGAACACGACTTCGACTGGGACGGCACCGAGCCGCATACCCATCCGCATCATCACGCGCCGGTCACGCACCGTCACGCGCACTTCCCGGACGTGCATCACCGGCATTCGCACTGAGTGGAGTTCGGCAGTGTGCCCACGTGGCGCGATTTCCCCGCGCCCGGTGCCCCGACGACGCTCACGATCCGCGCAAGGCGCGCTCAGAGAAGAAGAAGCCGCAATGACTTCGCTTTACCGGGAACTCGTACTCGACACCGACGCCGCCCACGCGTGGCATGCGCTACGCGACCCGGCGGCCGCCGCGCAGGCATTCGCGGGCGTGCTCGTGAACTGCACGTTCGACGGTGATACACGCACCGTCACGTTTGCCAATGGAAATGTGATTCAGGAGCGCATCGTCGCGATCGACGAGGCGCGAATGCGGATCGCTTACACGGTGTTGGGCGACCGGTTCGACCACCACCATGCGTCGATGCAGATCGTGTCTGAAGGCCCGGGCAGTTGCCGCTTCGTCTGGCAAACCGATTTCCTGCCCGACGCGCGGCGCGAGCTGGTGGAGCCGCTAACGGATGCGGGATGCGCCGCGTTTGCGCGCAATGTCACGCGCTGAGTGAGCGTCAGGGCTGAAGCTCGCCTTGTTCCGCCGCAGGCGCAGGCTGTGCCACTGCGGGTGCGGGCGCAGGTGCCTTTGCAGGCGCCGCTTCTGGCCGCTCGATACCCCAGTCGCCGTAATCGAGCCAATCCTCGCCAAGCAATTCGATCGGATGCGGCGTGCGATCGGACCCATTCCCGCAACTGAGCGAACCGGACGGACAATATCGATCGCAGCCCCAGCAGACGCGTTCGGGATGCGAAGGATAGATGGGGAATGTGCGGGCCATGGCGATCGGGAATCCGGCGTGACGGGAATTGAATCAATATAAACTTCACCGCCACTCACGCCAGTGACGCGACGTCGCAACCGGCTCACACCGCGGCATGACTGAAGACAAAACAACTCGAGGCGATTTCAGTCAGGCAACCGGACGTGACAGACTCGGCAGTGCTTGAAGGGCTTGACCGTTAGTTGCGTTACTGAAGCTATCGCTCCATCTCGTGCAAACAACGCATATTAGAATCCGCCCGATATCCCGTTCCGCGCATCCGCTTACGCAGCCAGAGGCCCATTTCGCGCCGACCGCCGCAACGGATCGCCAGGCGCGTTCCTTCGCGGTCCGGCCGTAACAAGGAGAAACCGCATGCCGACCCGTCTCGCCAGCCTGTGCGCGACACTCGCGCTCGCGGGGTACGCTTCGTCCCTGCCGCCCGCAGCCGGTCCGGCTTAACAAAGGCGCCCGGATCGGCCAACAAAAGTACGATCGCTCGACGATTGGCGCGATCGAACACTGTTTTTCATTACCCCTACAGCGCACGTGCGCTTGCCCTACATCAACATCGCCCCAACCCCACGGCGTTACGTCCGTACACCTGGCGCCGCGATTCTTATCAGATCCCGTAAAAACCGCGATATGCTATTTCGCAATATGAAATTTCGGGGAACTTTGGCCCCGGAGCCCCGTAAAATCAGGCAAAATTCCACTGTTTACGCCGACTGCGCGCAGCCGGTGGTGTTATCACCCCGTTTTTGAACCCCGCCAAGAAGCCGATGAGCACCCAGAAACCCACCATCATCTACACCCTGACCGATGAAGCGCCGCTGCTCGCCACCAGTGCGTTTCTGCCGATCATCCGTACCTTCGCTGCGCCGGCCGGCGTGAACGTCGAGACCAGCGATATTTCCGTGGCGACCCGTATTCTGGGCGAATTCCCGGAATTCCTGACCGAAGATCAGCGCGTGCCGGACAATCTGGCCGAACTGGCCCGTCTCACGCAAGATCCGGACACGAACATCATCAAGCTGCCGAACATCAGCGCATCGGTGCCGCAGCTCGTCGCCGCGATCAAGGAACTGCAGGGCAAGGGCTACAAAGTCCCCGATTTCCCGGAAGATCCGAAGACCGACGAAGAAAAGGCGATCCAGAAGCGTTATTCGAAGTGCCTCGGCTCCGCGGTGAACCCGGTGCTGCGCGAAGGCAACTCGGACCGCCGCGCGCCGCTCGCCGTCAAGAACTACGCGAAGAAGCACCCGCACAGCATGGGTGAGTGGAGCATGGCTTCGCGCACCCACGTCGCGCACATGAAGCACGGCGACTTCTATCACGGCGAAAAGTCGATCACGAACGACAAGGATCGTGACGTCCGCATGGAACTCGTCACGAAGAGCGGCGAGACCATCGTGCTGAAGCCGAAGGTTTCGCTGCTGGCCGGCGAGATCGTCGACAGCATGTTCATGAGCAAGAACGCGCTGATCGCCTTCTACGAAGAGCAGATGGAAGACGCGCGCAAGACCGGCGTCATGCTCTCGCTGCACGTGAAGGCGACCATGATGAAGGTTTCGCACCCCATCGTGTTCGGCCACGCCGTGAAGGTGTTCTACAAGGACGCGTTCGAAAAGCACGCGAAGCTCTTCGAAGAACTCGGCGTGAACGTGAACAACGGCCTCGTCGACCTCTACACGAAGATCGAAACGCTGCCGGAATCGAAGCGCGAAGAAGTGATCCGCGACATGCACGCGTGCCATGAGCACCGTCCGTCGCTCGCGATGGTCGACTCGGCCAAGGGCATCTCGAACCTGCACGCGCCGAACGACGTGATCGTCGACGCATCGATGCCCGCGATGATCCGCGCCGGCGGCAAGATGTGGGGCGCCGACGGCCGCCCGGCCGACACGAAGTGCCTGATTCCGGAAAGCACGTTCGCGCGCATCTACCAGGAAATCATCAACTTCTGCAAGACCAACGGCGCATTCGATCCGCGCACGATGGGCACGGTGCCGAACGTCGGCCTGATGGCGCAGAAGGCGGAAGAGTACGGTTCGCACGACAAGACCTACGAAATCCCGCAAGACGGCACGGCGCGCATCGTCGACAACGCCACGGGCGAAGTCATCGAAGCGCTCACGCAGCAAGTCGAGCAAGGCGACATCTGGCGCATGTGCCTCGTGAAGGACGCACCGATCCGCGACTGGGTCAAGCTCACCGTCGCGCGCGCGCGCAACTCGGGCATGCCGGCCGTGTTCTGGCTCGACCCGTATCGTCCGCACGAAAACGAACTGATCAAGAAGGTCGAAACGTACCTGAAGGATTACGACACGAAGGGCCTCGACATCGAGATCATGTCGCAGGTTCGCGCGATGCGTTACACGCTTGAGCGCGTGATCCGCGGTCTGGATACGATCTCGGTCACGGGCAACATCCTGCGCGATTACCTGACCGACCTCTTCCCGATCATGGAACTGGGCACGAGCGCGAAGATGCTCTCGATCGTTCCGCTGATGGCCGGCGGCGGCATGTACGAAACGGGCGCGGGCGGTTCGGCGCCGAAGCACGTGCAGCAGCTGGTTCAGGAAGACCACCTGCGCTGGGATTCGCTCGGCGAATTCCTCGCGCTGGCCGTGTCGCTCGAAGACCTCGGCATCAAGACCGGCAACGCGAAGGCGAAGCTGCTCGCGAAGACGCTCGACGCCGCTACCGGCAAGCTGCTCGACAACAGCAAGGGTCCGTCGCCGAAGACCGGCGAGCTGGATAACCGCGGCAGCCAGTTCTATCTCGCGATGTACTGGGCGCAAGAGCTGGCCGCGCAGACGGACGACGCGCAACTCGCGGCTCACTTCGCGCCGCTCGCGAAGACGCTGGCCGCGAGCGAGCAGAAGATCGTCGCGGAACTGGCCGAAGTGCAGGGCAAGCCGGCCGATATCGGCGGCTACTACATGCCGGACTTCGCGAAGCTCACGGCGGTGATGCGTCCTAGCAAGACGCTTAACGCAGCGCTCGAAGCGGCTGCGAAGTAAGCCACCGTCGAAGCAGGGACCGCGCAAGCGGGCCTTGCTTCCTCACGCTGTCCTAAACGCCCTTGCGGTTACTGACCGCAAGGGCGTTTTCGTTTCGTGGTTCAGGTCACGCCGATAGCTTCTCTTTCTCGTACACGACGTAGACCTTCTCGCACGACTCGACAACTTCCCACGTGCCCTTGAAGCCCGCAGGAATCACGAAACGGTCGCCCGGACGCAGCACCTTTTCCGCGCCCGCTTCATCGCGGATCACCGAAACGCCCTTGACGATTTCGCAGTATTCCATCTCGGTGTAGTTCACGCGCCAGTGTCCCGGCGTGCTCGCCCAGATACCCGTGCTGAACTGCCCGCACGGGTTCGTGAAGCACTGCGTGAGCGTCTGCGCCGGATCGCCCGAGATCAGCTTTTCCGGCGCCACGCGGTACTCGAACCGCTCGCCCCGCCCCACGCCGACATCGACGATGCCCGGAATGCCAGCCATGTTTCGCTCTCCCCGTTCGCGAACCGCGGTCATTGAAGGCTGCAAGTATTGCAGCCTTCAGGCAGCGGCCAATATTGTCTAAGGGAAGAACCTGGCGAGCCGGCTAGATCGCTTCGCTCGCGGATACCTCGTGCCGCGCGCTGAGCTTCACCGGCGGAACGAGCAGCAGCGACACGACCACGCCAATCGCGATGGCGAGCAGTGCGAGAAACGTCAGATGCAGCGATTGCTGCAAGGCGAGCCGGATTGTCGTCTCGCCCGAGAGATGGCCGTTCGGCGCATCGAGCAGGCTGCGCAGCGCATCGGCGCCGCCGTCCGGAAGATAGCGCGAATGGCGCAGCCCGTAATTGAGCACCGCGCCGAACAGCGTCGCGCCGAGCGTGCTGCCGAGGTTGCGCGAAAAGAGATTCGACGCCGTGGCGCTGCCGCGATCCGAGGGGCTCACGATCTCCTGGATCAGCACGAGGCAGCACACGCTGGTCGTGCCCATGCCGAGCCCCATCACGAGCGAGCCGAGTGCCGCCAGCACCGGCGAGCTGTCCAGATCGAGCAGCACGAACGCGATGGCGCCGAGCGGCATGAAGAAGCTGCCGCCGATCAGCACGCGGCGCAGCCCGACGCTATGGAACGTGTGCGCGGCGAGCGTCGCACCCGCCGGCCAGCCGACCATCATCATCGTGAGCGCGAGACCCGCCACCACCGGCGAGCGTTGCAGCACGCCCTGGACGTACATCGGCAGGAAAGTCGTGAGGCCCATCAGCGCCATCCCGCAGAAGAGCGTCGCGACATTGGACGCTGCAATGGGCCGGTGCGTCCACAGCGCGAACGAGATCATCGGCTCCGCCGCGCGCCGCTCCTGCCACACGAACAGAGCGCCGCTTACAAAAAAGAGCGCGAATTCGAGCCATGCGCGCGAGTCGTCGGCGGCGCCCGCGTCGGTCAACGCCATCATCAACGCTCCGATTGCAATCGTGAAGAGCGCGGCGCCCGCGAGGTCGATGGAGGGCCGCGCGTGACGCTCGTGCTCGTGCAGGAACGCGATGAACCCCGCCGCGGACGCGATGCCGATCGGCACATTCATCCAGAAGATCCACGACCACGAGAAGTCGTGGATGATGACCCCGCCCGCCATCGGCCCGAGCACCGCCGAGAGCGCCCACACGCTCGCGAGCCAGCCCTGCACCTTGCCGCGCTCATGGACCGGATAGAGATCGCCGACGATCGTGACCGTGACCGGCTGGATCGCACCCGCGCCGATGCCCTGTATCAGGCGGTAGGCGATCATCGCGGGCATCGACGTTGCATAGCCGGCGAGCAGCGAGCCGATGAGGAAGATCGCGATGCCCGCGAGGACGGTCGGCTTGCGTCCGTAAAGGTCGGCGAGCTTGCCGAACACCACGGTCATTGCGGTCTGCGCGAGCAGGAACGACGAGAAGACCCAGCTGTACAGACGCAGCCCGCCGAGCTGCGTGACGATCTGCGGCATCGCAGTCGAGACGATGGTGGCTTCGATCGCGACCATGGCGCTAGCGGCCATGATCGCCGCGACGACGAGCGGGCGGGAGGTTTTCGGATGCGGTGACATGAGTAGCTATGTGGGGTAGCGTGGCGGCGGCCGCGTGACCAGAAGCGCGATTATGGACGGTTTGTCGCACGCGCGCAGACGGCTGACCCGGCGCGGCAACGCAGTAAAAGCGGCCCGAGGCCCGAACGATCCGGAGCAATGCGGTTCAAAGTGCCCGATCCGGTCGAGTCATTCGCGACTCAATCAGGAATCCGAACATCGCTGGCACGGATGTCGATCAGGCACTGCCTGCGATACGCGTCAAACATCGGCTTACGGTTTTCTTCGTGTTCAACCGCCAGGATCGCTGCAGCGCTCGCACCCGCCGACTCGCATCGAAAGTCACTTGCAGGCTTCAGGAACGCACATCGAAAGATTTGCCGATCACTCAACCTGGTGCGGCGCACTGGAGCCAATCTCGACATGAATTCGTCGACCATCGAACGGTGGCGCGCGTACCGGGTTGTCGCCTCATTCGCCGCCGCCGCGATCCAGGTGGCCGCGTTCTTCGCCCTCCTCGTCTTGCGCGTCCCGCAGGACTTTTTCACTTCCCCGCTGTTTCACCTCGGCGTCGTCGCGATCGTCGCCTGCTCCGCGACCGTCGCGCGCTGGCTCGCACAGCAAGCGTTTCGCGACGCGCTCGCCAGCCGGCACGCGCGTCTCGTGGGTGGGCGGCAGCGCACCGTTGCGCTTTCGGCGCAATGTTCCCGGAGGCTCCTTGTCCTCCCGCATGTCCGGTTCGACCGGCAGAGTCTCGATCCGGCGCTATACTAAAAGGTCTGTGCGAAACCGGTCGCTTTTGACCCGGAAACGTCATATTAGCGTCAAGGCTGGCCCCCATACTCCCGCCGGGTCGCGACACGTGTCACGGGGACACTCCTCTCATGAAATGGTTGTATCTGCAGGCTAGCTGTTACGGCGGCCACCTTTACGCTGGCCGGACCGGCGTTGCCCGGCGCGAGGCATGATGGACGTCCCGCGCGCCAGAAGGTCAAAAGGACACGCCAGCGCGACGCGCGCGGCCCTGTTGAGCGTAATCGTCGCCACAGTCGCGCTCTCGGCTGCATCGCCGCTCACGCTGCTTCATCTTGCGCATATGTTGCTCACGGTGCTCGCCCTCGCCTGCGCGGCAGGATCGGTGCTCGGCATCGCCTACTGCTGCATTGCCGCCGTGCTCGTGCGCCGCTTCCTCGCGCAACCGTGCAGCGAACCGGCGCACTACCCCGGCGTCACCTTCGTGAAGCCGCTTCACGGCGACGAATGGAATCTCGCCGACAACCTCGCCACCTTCTTCGAGCAGGACTATCCCGGCCCCATCCAGTATCTGTTCGGCGTCCACGACGCGGGCGATGCCGCGCTGCAAACCGTCGAGGCGCTGCGCACGCGCTACCCGCACGCGCACATCACCGTGGTGGCGGATTCGCGGCTCTACGGCCCCAATCGCAAGATCGCGAATCTCGTCAACATGCTCGAACGCGCCGAACATGACCTCCTGTGTTTCGCGGACAGCGACGTGAGCGTCGGACGCGATTATCTGCGCCACGTCGTCGGCGCGCTGGAGCAGCCGGGCGTCGGGCTCGTCACGTGCCTCTATCGCGGCCTGCGCGCGCCGGGCTTCTGGCCGCGCGCCGCGGCGGCGGCCACGAACTACCACTTTCTGCCGGGCGTCGTGACCGGTCTCGCGATTGGCCGCGCGCGGCCCTGCTTCGGCCAGACGATCGCCATGACGCGCGCGATGCTCGAACGCATCGGCGGTCTCGCGCAGTTCGCGCACCATCTGGCCGAAGATCACGCGCTCGGGCGAGCGGTGCGGCGCACGGGAGCGACCGTGGCCATCCCGCCGTTCACGGTGCAGCACGCGTGCGTGGAAACCACCTTCGCGACGCTCTTCACGCACGAACTGCGCTGGAGCCGCACGATCCGCGCCGCCGATCGCAGCGGCCATCTGAGTTCGACGCTGATGCATCCGTTCGCGCTTGCGCTGGTCGCGTTGCTGGCCTCGGGCGGCGCGAGCGCCGCCGTCGCGGTCGCGCTCGCGGCGCTCGTTGCGCGCGCGGTGCTCAAATGGCAGACGGATCGTGCGCTCGGCGAACGCTGCCGCGGATTGTGGCTGCTGCCGATGTGGGATATCGTGCAGTTCGTGATTTTCGCCGTCAGTTTCTGGTCATCGCGCGTCGTATGGCGCGGCTTCAGCTTCAGCGTCGACGGCGACGGCATGCTCTCGCCGCTGCACGACGACTGAGCTACCATCGAACATTCCACGCCCGGCACTACCCGTCGTTATCCAACCTGTCGTTGCCCAACGTTACCCATTCATGAAACATTTCGGACGCGCGGCGGCCCTGATCGGCCTCGTAATCGCGATCTGGCTGGTCTGGCGCGAACACCCCGCGACGATCTTCCGCCTCCTGCAAGGCGCGGGCGCGGGCCTGCTGCTCGCCGCGGCCGTCCACGTGCTGTCCATGCTCGCCAACGCCTGGGACTGGGGCACGCTGATCCGGCCGGCGCAGCGCCCGGCATTCGCCACGATGCTGCGGCTCGTGTGGATGCGCGAATCGATCAACGGACTCCTGCCCGTTGCGCGCGTCGGCGGCGAACTGGTTTCGTTCCGGCTGCTCGGCCGCCTCGGCGTGCGGCCCGCGACGGCGGCGGCGAGCCTCGTCGTCGACATGCAGCTCACGGTCATCAGCCAGTTCCTGTTCGCTCTCGTGGCAGCCGGCTATCTGCTGAAAGGTGCTTCGTCGGATACGGCGCGCGTCGCCGGACAGCTCATCTGGGCCGTCGCGGCGCTCGCGCCCGTGCTGCTGCTGTTCGCGCTCGTTCAGCATGCGAAGCCGTTCGAACGGATCGCGCGCACGCTCAACCACGTCACGAGCGGCAAGGTCTACGAACTCGTCGGCAAATCCGCGCGGATCGACCAGTCCGTCAAGCTGATCTGGCGGCAGACGGGCGTGATCGTGCGCTATCTGCTGGTCTGGCAGGTGCTGCAATTCCTCAGCTACGCGCTCGAAATCTGGGTCGCGCTTCTCGTACTCGGCGCGAACGCGACCTTCACGCAGGCCGTCGTGATCGAAGCGTTGATCCAGATCGTGAGCAGCGCCGCGTTTCTGGTGCCGGGCGGGCTCGGCGTCCAGGAAGGCGGCTTCGTGCTGATCGGCGGACTGCTCGGTTTCGATGCACCGACGTGCCTCGCGCTCGCAGGCGTACGACGCGTGCGAGAACTGCTCTTTTACGTGCCCGGCCTGATCGCATGGCAGTTCGCCGAATCGTGGACGCGCGCTGCCAAACCCGGCGTGCGGGCGCGCATCGGCTTGGGTCGCACGCAGTAACGCGCGCGCCTCTGGGATAACCGGACTAGAACGTTGTCCTGCGTATTGCAGTGCACAGAACGACAATCCCCAACGGACTATTCTGCCGCGTCGCCCGGCGCGCGGAATCACCCAAAAGCGCAATAGCGCAAATAGTGGGATCTCGCGACATTCAAACGCTCGCGACATCGGCGATTACCTTAGGTTGAGTGTCGGCTATTCCGCGTCGTAGAATCTTCACACATTGGATTTGGAAGCTCCGGTAATGCGTCTCGCGTCTCGTTGAGTTCGCAGCTCCAGATGCCGGAAACGCCCCACGCAGCGGCACCAGAAGTACCGACGCCCGACGCTTTTTCGACCAACGCTTCCCGACGAGGCCATCGCCCATCGGGAATTTGTCGTGAAGTCTGCGCCATGACCCCGCTCATTTCCGTTAGCCGGCTCAGCAAGCGCTTTCCCGGTGTGAGAGCGCTGCACGAAGTCCAGTTCGAACTGATGGCCGGCGAAGTCCATGCGCTGATGGGCGAAAACGGCGCCGGCAAATCGACGCTGATGAAAATCCTCGCGGGCGTCTATACTCGCGATTCAGGCGATATCGTCTACGACGGCCGGACCGTCGCATTCCAGAGCCCGCGCGAAGCGCAGTCGGCGGGCATCGGCATCATTCATCAGGAACTCCAACTGATGAATCATTTGAGCGTCGCGCAGAACATGTTCATCGGCCGCGAGCCGCGCGAACGCTTCGGCGTATTTCTCGACGAAGACAAGCTCAACGCGCAGGCGCGCGAGATCCTCGAACGCATGCACGTCAAGCTCGATCCGCGCGCCATTGTCGGTACGCTCACGGTCGCGCGGCAGCAGATGGTCGAGATCGCGAAGGCGCTGTCCTTCGACTCGCGCGTCCTGATCATGGACGAGCCGACCTCCGCGCTCAACGACGCCGAAATCGCCGAGCTTTTCCGCATCATCCGGCAACTGAAGAACCGGGGCGTCGGCGTCATCTACATCTCGCACAAGATGGACGAGCTCAAGCAGATCTCCGACCGCGTAACCGTGCTGCGTGACGGCGAATACGTGGCCACGGTCGGCTCGCAGGAGACCAGCGTCGACACGATCATCAACATGATGGTCGGGCGAACCCTGAGCGACGCCACGCCCGACCACCGTAACGACAGCAAGGGAGAAATCGCGCTCGAAGTGAAGCATCTGAACGCGGGGCCGCTCGTGAGGGACATCAGTTTCGCACTGCACAAAGGCGAGATTCTGGGATTCGCGGGCCTGATGGGCGCGGGCCGCACGGAAGTCGCGCGCGCGGTGTTCGGCGCCGATCCGGTCGACTCCGGCGAGACCTTCGTGAGCGGCGTGAAAGTGACGATCAAAAGTCCGAGCGATGCGGTGGCGCGCGGCATCGGCTACCTGTCGGAAGATCGCAAGCAGTTCGGCCTCGCGACCGGCATGGATGTCGAATCGAACATCGTGATGTCGAACCTGCGCAAATTCCTCGCGTTCCGGTTCTTCCTGCGCCGCGCGCAGATCCGCAAGACCGCCGACCATTTCATCAAGCTGCTCGCCATCCGCACGCCCTCCGCGACGCAGCAGGTGCGCCTGCTCTCGGGCGGCAATCAGCAAAAGATCGTCATCGCGAAGTGGCTTGAGCGCGACTGCGACGTGCTCTTCTTCGACGAGCCGACGCGCGGCATCGACGTCGGCGCCAAAAGCGAGATCTACAAGCTGCTGCGCGCGCTCGCCGACGAGGGCAAGGCGATCGTGATGATTTCGTCGGAACTGCCCGAAATCCTGCGCATGAGCGACCGCATCGTCGTGATGTGCGAAGGACGCATCACGGGCGAACTCCGGGCCGCGGAAGCGACGCAGGAGCGCATCATGCAACTGGCGACGCAGCGCGATACTTTAAAAGCCGCGTGATCTTCATAAGGTCCACTACATGACACTGCGATCGGATACCTCGGTGCTGGCGAACAAGGAACGGCCAACGAGCTTCAAGGCTCGCCTCTTTGCGCCGGCGACTCTGCAGAAGATGCTCGCCTTCGTGAGCCTGATCCTGCTGCTGGTGTTTTTCAGCTTCGCTTCGCCTGCGTTCATGCAGGTGGACAACATGCTCGGCATTCTGCAGGCGACGGCGGTCAACGGCGTGCTCGCGATTGCCTGCACGTTCGTCATCATCACGGGCGGCATCGATTTGTCGGTCGGTACGCTCATGACCTTCACGGCGGTCATCTGCGGCGTGTTTCTCACTTACTGGCATTTGCCGATGTGGACGGGTGTCCTCGCGGCAATCGGAACGGGCGCGCTTTGCGGAACCGTATCGGGCACGCTGACCGCAAAAATGAAAATACCGCCCTTCATCGCGACGCTCGGCATGATGATGCTGCTGAAAGGACTTTCGCTCGTCGTCTCGGCCGACAAGCCAATCTATTTCAACGACACCGAAAACTTCTACAGGATCTCGCAGGACTCGCTGATCGGTTATTTCGTGCCGAGCCTGCCCATTCCAAATGCGGTGCTGATCCTGTTCGCGCTCGCCATCGTGTGTTCGATCACGCTCAATCGCACAGCGCTCGGCCGCTATACGTTCGCGCTCGGCAGCAATGAAGAAGCGGTGCGGCTTTCCGGCGTGAGCGTCGATCGCTGGAAGATCGCGATTTACGGACTCGGCGGATCGATCTGCGGCGTCGCGGGGCTACTCATCGCATCGCGCCTGAATTCCGCACAGCCTGCGCTCGGCCAGGGGTATGAGCTTGAAGCGATCGCCGCGGTGGTCATCGGCGGCACGTCGCTCAGCGGCGGCGCGGGCACGATTCTCGGCACGATCATCGGCGCGTTCATCATGAGCGTGCTGACGAACGGGCTGCGCATCATGTCCGTCGCACAGGAATGGCAGATCGTCGTGACCGGTCTCATCATCATTCTGGCGGTCTACGCCGATATCCTGCGGCGCAGGAAGACCTGACGCTTCACAGGACGACATATAGAAGAAGGACGGGAGCACAAAAGCGCTCCCCATCGGCTGAAGGTTGATGTCCACTCAAAGAGGAGAACCTCATGTTGAAACGGAGACTTGTCGGTGCCGTGATTGGCGCAGGTGCACTCGTTGGCGCCTCGCTGCTCGCCCACGCAGATGAAACTTATATCCCGCTTATTTCCAAGGGCTTCCAGCACCAGTTCTGGCAGGCCGTCAAATCCGGCGCCGAGCAGTCGGCGAAGGAGCACAACGTCAGGATCACGTTCGAGGGTCCCGAAACCGAGGCCATGGTCGACAAACAGATCGACATGCTCTCGGCCGCGCTCGCGAAGAAACCGCAAGCGCTCGGCATTGCCGCGCTCGACAGCAAAGCGGCCATTCCGCTCCTGAAGCGCGCGCAGAACGACAAGATACCGGTCATCGCTTTCGACTCGGGCGTCGACAGCGACATTCCGCTCACGACGTGCGCAACGGACAACCTCGCTGCGGCCGCGCTTGCCGCAGACAAGATGGCCGCGGCGATCGGCGCCTCGGGCGAAGTCGGCGTGATCGTGCACGACCAGACGAGCCGGACCGGCATCGATCGCCGCGACGGGTTCCTCAATCAGATGAAGGCAAAGCATCCTGGCATCAAGATCGTCTCCGTTCAGTACGGCGCCGGCGACCACCTGAAGTCGGCGGAAATCGCGAAGGCGATGATCGAGGCGAACCCGAATATCAAGGGCATCTTCGGCGCCAATGAAGGTTCGGCGGAAGGCGCGGCGATCGGCGTGAGGGAGTCGGGCAAGAAACTCGTGCTGATCGGATTCGACTCGGGCAAGGAGCAAAAGGACGACATCATGTCCGGGCTGATGCTGGGCGCCATCACGCAGAACCCGGTGGGGATCGGCAAATGCGTCGTCGACTCGGCCGTGAAGGCGCTCAAGGGCGAGACGCTGCCGAAGAAGATCGACACGGGCTTCTACTGGTACGACAAAAACAACATGAGCGATCCGAAGATCGCCGCCGTGCTCTACAACTGACGTAAAGCCGGCGCGATGCAACGAAAGGAAGGGCCGCGGCCCTTCCTCTTTTTTTCGTTCCCACGCATTGCGGGAACAGGTACCGCCGCGAACGGCACCGGCCTGTTCGCTTGAAGTTACCCCGGAGCATGCCTCAATGACCACGATCACCAAGCTGTCCGTCAAGGACATCCGGTTTCCCACATCGCGTTCGCTCGACGGCTCCGACGCGATGAATGCCGCGCCCGATTACTCGGCGACTTACGTGACGCTCGAAACCGATTCGCCGACACCGCTCACGGGCCACGGCCTCACCTTCACGATCGGACGCGGCAACGAAATCTGCGTGTGTGCCGCGCGGGCGCTCGCGCCGCTCGTCGTCGGCAAGACGCTCGAAGACATCGCGGCAAACATGGGCGCCTTCTGGCGTGCCATCACTTCGGACAGCCAGCTGCGATGGATCGGCCCCGACAAGGGCGCGATTCACCTGGCAACCGCGGCTGTCGTGAATGCGGTATGGGACCTGTGGGCGAAAGCGCAAGGCAAGCCGGTGTGGAAGCTGCTGGTCGACATGAGCCCGGAAGAACTCGTGCGTTGCCTCGATTTTCGCTACGTCACCGATGCGATTACGCCGCAGGAAGCCATCGCGCTGCTGCATCGCCACGCGAAAACGCGGAGCGCGCGCGAGGCGGAAATGCTCGCGCAGGGCTATCCCGCGTATACGACTTCGGCAGGCTGGCTAGGCTACGACGACGACAAGATTCGCCGGCTCGCGCGCGAAGGCGTCGCAAACGGCTGGACGCACTTCAAACAGAAAGTCGGCGGCAATATCGAGGAAGACGCGCGGCGCGCGCGCATTCTGCGTGAAGAGATCGGCGAAAACCTGAAGCTGATGATGGACGCGAACCAGGTGTGGGATGTCGATGAGGCCGTCGCCAACATGCGGCGCCTCGCGGAATTCGACCCATGGTGGATCGAGGAACCCACAAGCCCCGACGACATACTCGGCCACGCGTCGATCCGCGAGCGAATAAAGCCGATCGGTGTCGCGACCGGCGAGCATTGCCAGAACCGCGTGATGTTCAAGCAACTGCTGCAGGCGCAAGCGATCGACTTTTGCCAGATCGACAGTTGCCGCCTCGGTGGGCTGAACGAAGTGATCGTCGTGCTGCTGATGGCCGCAAAATTCGGCGTGCCGGTGTGCCCGCATGCGGGCGGTGTGGGGCTATGCGAATACGTGCAGCACATTTCGCTGTTCGACTATATCTGCGTGTCGGCAACGCTTGAAAACCGCGTGCTCGAATACGTCGATCATCTGCACGAGCATTTCATCGATCCCGTCGTGATCCGCAATGGCCGCTATATGCCGCCACAACATCCCGGATACAGCATCGAAATTCACGCCGGGTCGCTCGATCAATATGAGTTTCCCGAGGGACCCGCGTGGCGGACCTGAATGCTGCTGAATTATGGATTCCCGTAGATTTGCGGGGGTTGTCTCCGTCCTGATACCCGGCGCAAAATCACTGGATATCAGGAACGGACGGCATCAATTAGCCTTATTGAGCGCTTCCTGCGCACGGGCGCGCGACTCCTGCACGGCCGCGTTGCGCTCCGCCTTCGATTGGCGAACTTCGTTCCGGAAGCTCTGCTTCGCTTCGGCCCTGTTCGCTCGATGCGCCTGGTTAGCCTTGCGAACCTCCATGCGCTTTTGGACGATCGGATCGTTGTGCGTGGTCGTCGCGGGCGCTTTCTCAGGCACAGTCGCGGGTTGCTGTGCCATTACCGGGCCCGCTGCGAGCAGACTGGCAGCAACAAGGAGCGCGGCGAACCGGGTAGCCATTGCTTTCATGAGATCTTTCCTTTAAATAGGACTACACAATGTAAATAGCTGTATTTATGCTTTCCAGACAAAACATGACGTGAACACCAGTAAGAAAATCAATCACTTGCCGGCGTTATTACATTTTGCTTACGGCAATTCTACCGATCGAGGCCGCCTCGATCAAGCGCCGAACACGCTAATATTGCGTGGCAAATTGTCTTCCTGAGATCCTGTTGCCATATGCACTCCGAATTAACGTACAGACCCTGAATATTGGAAACTGGCGAAACGCACAGCGGTTATCACAGGACTTCTTCTGTCTTTGCGAAATAAGCATCGTGGATTCAAATCAGAAATTATCTGGATTCCTTAACGATAATGGCATGATTGCGGCTCACGATCTCAAGCTGACCAGACCATCTCGCGCGGCGGCCGCGAACACACTGCCAACGCCTGGCGCGAAGCCACGCTAGTATGCGAGTCGTCACCCGACAGGCGCCCCATGCTCAGCCGGACCTCGATCTCTGGGCCAACGAAATTAACAACGTCGAGTTCTTCACGCCCTGCTGGTCCTCATCTGTCGAACCGGAATTGCCGTGAGCCGCGTGCTTCACGCTCGGCGCGATCGTTTCGCCGCCCGACGCCGTCGCCGCCAAAGCGATGCTGCAACGCTTCCCGCTGCCCGCGCGACTCGTGACCGCGCTCGAAGGCGAGAGCCTCGTCAACGATGCGTCGCGCCTGCTGCTCTACCAGATGGCCATCGCCGCGGCGCTCGCCGGGCAGTTCACCGCATCCCGCGCGGCCATCGTGTTCTCGATGCTCACCGTAATCGGCGTGGCGGTCGGCGCCGTGTACGGATTTGGCATGACTTGGCTGATCAAGCGCCTCGGCGAGCCCATGCTCACGGTCGTGATGGCGTGGGCCAGCTATGCAATCGCCGAGAAACTACACGGGTCCGGCGTGCTCGCGGTCGTGACCTGCGGACTCGTGCTCGGCATTCGTCAGCATCAGGCGTTCGACGCGCCCACGCGTATCAAGGCGGCGACCGCCTGGGAAGCCATCGTGTTCGTGCTCGACGCACTCGGCCTGGCGCTGCACGGCATTCTCACGCGCAGAACGCGCTTTTCACTGCCGGCGTCGGCGTCGCGTTCGCGGCCGCTGCAGCGGCGGTCATCGCGCGCCTCGTGTGGGTGAGTCTCGCGATCTGGCTGCCGTCGCCCCTCGCGGCGCGGCCCGGCATGCCGGTGCGCGCGTGGTGCTTCGACGAAGCGGCCGTGCCCGGCTGGGCGGGCATGCGCGGCGTCGTGAGCCTCGCGGTCGCGCTCGCCCTGCCCAACGGCTTTCCGGGCCGTGACGTCATCCTCTTCAGCACCTTTGTTGTGATCTTCGCGACGCTCGCCATTCCGGGCTTCTCGCTCGCCCCGCTGATCCGGCTGCGGCATCTGCGCCCGAGAGAAGATCGCCCAAACGACGCCGGAAGACGAAGGCGAAATCGTGCAACGCCTGCTCGACGAATATCGCCTTCGTGTGCGCGCCAACGAAAACGCGTATGCGTCCGGCGCCGCGCACGTGGAGCGGCGCGCGAAGCATCTGCTGCTGGAACTTGCGCTCGTGGCGAAATCCCGCGAGGCACTGCTCAGCCTGCACGACGAAAATCACACTCAGGACTCCGTATTGTGTCGCATCGAGAACGAATTTGATCTCGTGGAATTCAGGCTTCAACGTCTGCGCGAACCGTGAGCGGAGTGGGGATCCAACACGCCAGGCCACAGATCAGCGCCGCGACAACGGCAAGCGAAGTATTGCGCCTGAACGCACGGCAGCCCCGCGCGACCAGAAGCCGCCGACGACACCCGCTGGACGACGACCGTGAAAGCGAAGTCCTGCATTAAGCCAGCTACGACTTCCCCTTGACGCCCGTCTGCGCGACGCTCGCGCGCAAACGCGGCGTGGCGAAGTCGAGAAAGGCGCGCAGCTTGAGCGGCAACGGCGCCTGCCCCGCATGCACGAGGCTGACCGGCCAGGGCGGTGGCTCGAAGGCGTCGAGCACGATGTCCAGGTTGCCGTGCTCAAGCGCGTCCTTGATCTGATACGACAACACGCGAGTGAGCCCGACGCCGAGCACCGCGGCTTCGATGGCCGCTTCGGCCGTGTTGACGACGAGCCGCGAATGCACCGCGAGCGGCACCGGCGCCTTGCCCGCCCACAGCACCCAGTTGCGCGCGGCGCCCAACCCCTCGAACGTAATGCACCGATGGCCTGCGACGTCGCGCGGTACCCGCGGCACGCCGTGCTCCGCAAGGTAGCCGGGACTCGCGCACACCACGCGGCGAATCGCGCCGAGACCGACCGCCACGAGCGCACTATCGGGCAGATCGCCGATACGCACGGCCACGTCAATGTGCTCTTCGAGCAGATTGACCACGCGATCGGCTAGCACGAGCCGAACGTTGATCTCGGGATAGAGCGAGAGAAACGCCGCAACCACCGGTACGACGTGCAGGCGGCCGAACACGACCGGCGCCGTGATCGCGAGGTCGCCTTTGGGCGTGGTGTACTCGCCGGTCGCAGCGCGTTCGGCATCGCCGACCTCTTCGAGGATCTGCCGGCACGCGGCCACGTAGGACTCTCCAGCCTCGGTCAGCGACAGCTGGCGTGTCGTGCGGGTGAGCAGACGAGTCTTGAGATGCGCCTCGAGTTCGCCGACCTTGCGGCTCACCGTGGCGAGCGGCATACCGAGCTGCCGTGCGGCGGCGGAAAGACTGCCCGCGTCGACCACGGCCACCAGCACGGACATCGATTCGAGGCGGTCCATCAGACTCCCAGCGTACGGAAGGATAATGGCCGATCTTGCCGCACTCTCTTTACAAGTGAAAGCGCGAAATCGCTATTCCGGCACCGGATCATGGCAGCAAACGCCAAGCTTGTTGCCCTCCGGATCGCGAAAATAAGCGCCGTAGTAGTGAGGGTGATACTGAGGCCGCAAGCCCGGCGGCCCTTCGCACGTGCCGCCATTGGCGAGTGCGATGGCGTGCACCGAATCGACGCACGCCCTGCCCGGCGCCAGCAACGCCACCATCTGGCCATTGCCGGCCTCGGCACGGCGACCGTCGTACGGCGTGCCGACGATGAAGAGCGGACGCGGCACGTCCGGCGCCATCCACCCTGCCCATGTCCCTGACCAAGGGGTATCGCGCTCGCAGAACTTCAGCGTATGCCCAAGCCCCCGCATGACAGCCGAATAGAAGGCGAACCCGAGCTCGAAGTCGTTAATCCCTATAAAGACGTGCGAAATCACCTCGTGCCTCCTCCTGTGTGAGCAGCGCCATCGCGAACGCTAGAATGGCCTCAGCCCGACTCTCATTGACGACGTTCGCATGCAACTCCTCGACCATGTATCGATCGGCGTGCCCGACATCGACGCCGCGCGGCCATTCTATGACGCGATCATGACCGCGCTCGGCGCCTCAAAGGTCTACGACCGTCCGCAGGCGCTCGGGTATGGCGAGCGCTGCTCGCAAGACGATACGGTGTCCACGTACCTTGCGGTCTATCTCGATGCGAGCGACATCGGCGTGAACAAGCGGCATTGGTGTTTCAAGGCCCGGACGCGCGCTCAGGTCGATGTGTTCTTTGCGGCCGGGGTTGCTTCGGGCGGCCGCTCCGATGGCGAACCGGGACTGCGTCCCGATTATCACCCGGCCTACTACGCGGCGTTTCTTTTCGATCCTGCGGGCAATCGAGTCGAAGCCGCCTGTCACGTGGCGCCCGTCTGAGGCTTTCAGGTCACTAGTCGCTGCCCGGGCGTGGACCTGGACGGCAAGGTGTTCTGACGAGGTTTGTGGTCGGTACACGGCGGGCGCGTTTCGCGCTGGACTTGGCAAGGTTGTCGACGTTCATTTGCTTCAAAGGGGTATCGATTTCGCGAGCGTCAGGTCACCGGACTTGTGGCTCGGATGCCCCTTCGGCGGTTGACTGTTCGTGCAAGATTGCAGGTGACCAATATTCCTTCCCATGTCCGGTGACCTCGACTCGGTAACCGGATATGGGATCTCGCAATGTCGATCAAGGTGGTCAGCCGTACCAGGGCGCCGTGTTGGTCACCGGCCGGCTGGTCGCTTCGGCTCGAAAACCGGCTTGAACCGGGAATGTGGCTCGGAGGATGGCTCTGGGAGGTTTGGCATTCCCATAGTGAGTTACCTTTGGGGCGTTTGGGTTCCCATACGCGGAAACCCATGCATGCATTACCTCATGGAATCATGAGTGTAGCTACCATTCGAAACGTAGTTCGTGAAGATTGGTGATGGATTTGGTGTGCTGTCCGGTTCAGATCAGGCGCGCTAATGCGGGAAGGTATCCGGAAATGGGAGCTATCCGGTTGGTGACCACTTACTCGTCAACAGGGTCCCGGTTTTGGGAGACTTCTTTTTCTATCGACACGGGTTTTAGTGTTTACCTTTAACGCTTTAACAACTTTAGTAAACCTTTAGGAGACGCAAAGCCTTATGGGGCAAGGCTTTGCGGGCGATTTGGTCGCCTGTTATGGGATCTGGGGTACGGGGTATGGGGATTTCGGTCTGTGGATATGGGAACCCGGTATCCAGACATGGGTTTTCGGGGTTGTGGATATGGGGAAATGGTTACTCTCTATGGTGCGAGTGCGATGAAGGGTCCTTGGTGGCCGGTTATGGGATTCGTAAAAGGTCACCTCGTATGGTGCCGCGAGAGGGTTCCACGGGTTTGCTTCCGGGCCTGCTCCTCCTGATAGGTCGCCTGTTATGGGATACCTGATAGGTTCCCTGCTATGGGAAGGCAGGTTCATGGATTTTTGCAGGTCCCTTGCCTGGGCGCGAATGGTGTCCTGGTTCTCCCGTGTTCGCCCGATTTAAGGTTACCTTTTATGGGATCAGTCTTTGGTAACCGGATTTGGGAGCTGCGGATGCCGTCGGCGGCGAATTCGAGCTTGCTCTTGCTCCATTCAGGTAGCGGGTTATGGGATTGCATTCAGGTAACCGCCCATGGGATCCGCAGCCGGTAACACGCCCCCGCTGGCTGTGGACAAGTGAGCTATAGAAATTCCCCCATAGTCGGGTACCTTTGAGATGTCTTCGGATGAGAGTGAGGACTCACACCTTTTGTTGAGGTTACGGATTATGGGACGGCCAGAGGATCGGCTACCCGCAAAGGTCTCCGTTTATGGGGCCCGCAGCCGGGCGTTCGGGCCGCGGCACGGGCCGCGGGCCATCGCGGGACGTTGTCAACCGGCATTACCGGAGCTGTCGCGTCACGTCACGGGCTGATTGTGTTCTTGAGTCACCTGATCGCTTGGTATACAGTTACCAACCGATCAGGTTCCCTTCAAACGTGGGTCACATGGCAAGAAAAAAGGCCGATGCCGGCGACGCCGACAAGCAAGGCGCACTCATATTCCAGCAAGGCCAGCCGCCTGATCTCTTCCGCAAGGCCGTCCCGGCGATTCATATTGCGCCGAAGTCCGGGTCGATCAGCCTTCAGCAACGCAAGATGTTCAGCTCGCTCATCAAGCATGCCATTCGCCAGGATTCGCTTGAGCCGGGCCGTTCGTCGTTCGAGATCACGATCTCCGCGCTTTCGCAGGACGTCGATCTGAACAGCAACAACACCGAATACGTTAAAGAGACGATCAACTCGTTGATCAGCACGGTCGTCAACTGGGACTACCTCACGCAGGACAAGCGCAGCATCTGGAAGGCGTCCGGCCTGCTGGCCGGCGCGGAACTCGAACGTTCGGTACTGCGCTATACGTTTTCCGAGCAGATTCGCGGCGAACTGCTCAATCCCGAAATCTACGCGATGATCGACATGCGGATCACACGCCAGTTCAGAAAGGCGCATTCGCTCGCGCTCTGGGAAAATGTCGTGCGTTACGAGGCGGTCGGAATGACTGCGCGTTTTCCGCTCGCGACGCTCCGCGATCTGATCCTCGGTCAGGACACGTCGGCACAGTCGTACAAGTTGTACAAGCAGTTCAAGAGCCGCGTGCTGGTGCCCTGCATCAAGGAGGTGAACGAGATTTCGGATCACATCTTCGAACTCATCGAGCATAAGGTCGGACGCTCGGTCGTCGCCCTTCAGTTTCGCGTGATGCGCAAGCCGGAGACGGATCCTTCCCAGGAATTTCGCGCGAACGAGACGGTGCTGATCGGCGAGATGTCGAAGTTCAGCATTCCGGTGTCCGAGGCGAAGCGCCTGTTGAAGCAGTACGGCGAGGAAAAGATCCGGACCGCAGTGGCCTATACCGCGTCGCGCGTCGCGCAGAAGAACGCTGCGCCGCTTGCGAACGTGGCGGCCTACTTCCGCAAGGCGCTCATGCAGGGTTACCAGTTGCCGGGCGCCAATGCAGCAGGTACTGCGGCGGAGTCGGCGAAGGCGCGCGAGAGTCAGGATCAGGTCAAGGATCGCTACATCGCAGCCAAGATTGCCGAGGCGCGCGCGTACTTTAACGAACTCGAGTACGACGACCAGACGGCGCTGATCAAGCGCTACAACGAGACGGTTGGCATGGACAAGCTCAAGGTCTCGACGGCAAAGGTCCCGAGCAAGATGGCCTCGACCAACTTCTTCCGCTGGGTGGTCCTCGATACCTGGGGACAACCGACGGCCGCGGATCTGCTCGAATTCCTGTTGAACGGTCAGCAGGGTCCAGGTGTTGTCGATGGTCAGGTCACGACCGACATCGAGCTTGCCTTGAAGTCGCGCTCCGAGTGAGGCGTTAGCGGTCGCTGCTTGCTGCTGCGCTTCTCGCTCGGGATGTGCAACCGGGAATATTAGAAAAATTTCATAAGCAAGACGTTGTAGTTTAATTTTCGCCGCTTGTCCCCTATCCGTTGATTGTGTAATCGATCAACTCGTGGTTTGATTCCTTTCTCATCTTCTTGGGCCTGGCTATATCCGATGTGGCCAGGTCGAGATCTATAGCGCTCTCGGGTACGGCCAGAATCTCCACGTGGAGATTTCAAATCGGTCGCCTGATGTTCGCCGATACGCAATCGCGTCAGATAGCTCGTTCTCTTACATCCGCCAAGGCGATTCCGGTTTGCAGTTTCTTCTTTGGCGCAACTGCAGCCGCGTGTGCGTTGGCTCAATCTAATCTTCACGTGAAGATCTTTCTTTCTGCTGATTGCGCGTTGGGTGAGCGCTATTCAAGGCATCACTGTGTTTTGACGAATCTCCACGTGGAGATCGCGATCGGTGGCTAGACGCTTCCGCATGGCCGCGCATGCCGAACGATCCCTTATGAATCTGGTTGCTGTTGCCGTCATAGATACAGATGTGGCGTTGAATCTTGTGACGAGCGCACACTCCACACTCGGCAGCGTGCACCCAACGTAGATTCGTAATGGCATTTATAGCCCCTTCGCCTTCACGTCATCGACGTGAAGTTGTCTCGCCAGACACGAAATCTCCACGTGGAAACCCCACGCTATCCACGATTGCCGTCCGCCTCTTTCGCTCGACTGTCTTTTTGCCTTCCACGGCAGCTCACGAGCTTGGCCATTCGGCCAAACGGTTGCGAGTCGGCAACGGATCAGGCAGAAAACCTAGAATTTACTTTAACTAGCCGTTAGACTCCAACTGGCGCGCTGATATCTCCACGTGGAGAGTGGACGATGGTCAGCATTGAACATTGCACGGAGAACCGCATGGGACTGGTCATAGCAGTAGCGAACCAAAAAGGTGGCGTGGGGAAAACCACCACCACGATGAATCTGGCCGGGGCGTTTCAGTCCGAAGGGTACAAAGTCTACGTCGCTGATGCCGACGGCCAGCAGTCATGTATGAGTTGGTGTGCTGCAGCCGGTCCCGATACGCCGCTTCCTTTCCGCGTCGGCAGCATTCACAAACTGGAAAAGATGATTGGGCCCGAAGTCGCGGCGCTCGCCGACGACTACGATGTCGTGATCGTCGATTGCCCCCCCAACATCAACGACCTCACGACCGCACGCGTGCTCGCCGTTGCGGATGCGACGGTCATCCCGACCGATGCCTCTCCCATCGACGTCTGGAGTAGCGAAGGAATGATTGAGTTGGTCGAACGGACGCGAGTGGCCAATCCAGCTGGAAAATTCGCGATTTTGCTGAATAAGTCGAACTCGAAAACACTGCTGCACACGCAGATGAGCGCGATCCTCGCTGAGAGCAATGTTCGACTTCTGTCGTCCACGGTCAAACAGCGGGAGCTGTATCGGCAGACCGCTGCGCTGGGTCGAACGGTATTCGATGTTCGCGGCGTGCGAGGAACGAAGGTCGCGAAAGACGAAATCAGCGCGCTCTATAACGAAATCATTTCGCTCGTTCAGGAAGAAGAGGAGATCGCCGATGGCCGCTAAGCTTAACTTCACCAGCAAGGTCCGCGCGGGTATGGCGGTCGAGCGCGTTTCGGCAGGGGAGCGTCTCGCCGAAGCTGACGTTGTCAGCATCGCGCAGCGCGACGCAGTGGTGGTCAGCCAGCCGGAAGAGGGGAGTGCGCAACCGGGACTGCATGCGGTCGCGCAAATTCTGGTCGACGACGTTGTTTCGAATCCCTACAACCCTCGCGCTTTCTACAGCGCCGAAACGATCGACGAGCTCGCTGACAGCTTCGGAAAGCAAGGTCAGATCACGCCGATTCTGGTCACGCAGCTCGCTGAATTCCCCGGCAAGTACGTCATCGTCGACGGGGAACGGCGCATCCGTGCGGCTCGCTCGCGGGGCGACAAAACGATCGAGGCCGATGTTCGCGATGGCCTCGACAACCAGAATCTCTATCTGCGCGCTTATCACGCGAACAAGGAGCGCGAGGAGCAGACGGTTTTCGACGATGCGCTCGCCTGGAAGAAGCTGCTCGATGACGGAATCTACGTCGACCAGGTCGAGCTGGGCGTGGCTGTTGCGGAGGACCCAAAGCACATCAGCAAGGTCATCTCGCTCACGTCGCTTCCGCCGTTTTTGCTGCAGCGTATGGCTCAGAACAAGAAGGACGTCGGGCTCGGGCATGCTTACAACATCAAGCTGATCTTTGATCGCGCCGGTGCGAATGTCGCGGAGCATTGGCTCCAGCAGGTCGTTGAAGGCAAGGCGAGCGTTCGCAAACTCGAGGCTGCCGCGTCCGCAGAAGCGGGCGTGCGCCGGATCGGGCCGCGTCGGACGCATTACCAGTCGCGTGTGCAATTCAATCGTCCGGATGGCGTAGCGCTTGGCGAACTCAAGCTCTTCGGCGATGGTCGGGCTGAACTCAGCCTTAAAGGTATCGCTCCCGCGGATCAGCAGCGTCTGGCCGAACGCGTTAAAGCTGTGGTTGAACAATGGGCGTCGGAGATGGACCTGCCCGAAACCGCGTAGTCCGCGACCGTGTCAGGCGCAGGGGATGAAAGCCGTATGGAACGCGTCTCTCACGTCACTTTCGGCTGCCAAACAGGGCGTAGGGTCGAATCCGTGAAACAACGGGGGATGATCGGATTGCGTACAATAAATATTTAAAATCAGCGGGTTGCAACAGATTTTAGAGAATGTTTCACGATTTGACCCGGCTCGGATTGTGTAAACACGGGTATTTGGGGCGAAATCACGAGCCTCTCCACATGTAGCTTGCGCCTGGCATCAGATCGTGTTGTTCGATACGTAAAAGGCGTTTTTCATACGTATCGCCTCAATGTGGCGGGATTGACAAACCGCCGACGCCAGGCGATGCTCTTTCGATATGAACTGCCGCCAATTTCCGATCGCACTGATTATTAGCACCATTCCTGGAATGGTGGGTTAGTGCGCGTCGGATAGCAAAGACAACAACCCGCCCCACGAGGCGGGTTTTTTGTTACCGCCTCCTGGCTAAACGAATTTCAGCACAGGAGCACCCATGTCGGCCAACCCAAGCCAAATCGCAGTCGAAGCCCGCACGACCGAGCAGACTGACTACCTCCGGAAAATCCTCACCGCCCGCGTCTACGACGTGGCCCGCGAGACCGAGCTGGAGCGCGCGCCGAATCTCTCCGCGCGCCTCGGCAACAGCGTCTACCTCAAGCGCGAGGACAACCAGCCGGTGTTCTCC